>Ga0114975_10003600_pt1 | contig 10314 bp, 8 predicted proteins | sample S_130626_EF_Meta_FD_87031 | JGI IMG/M metagenome (GOLD analysis project Ga0114975, IMG submission 87031) | Freshwater microbial communities from Lake Simoncouche, Canada to study carbon cycling - S_130626_EF_MetaG | ecosystem: Environmental > Aquatic > Freshwater > Lake | place: Lake...
CACATGATATTACCGCGATCGACAAGGAACAGTCTCAACTTGATAATTTAAACCATATTTTCGAAGATCAAAAATTTAATTTTTTAATACATTTATCTTCAACGATGACACCAAACAAGTTTAATAGTCATATTTTAGATGATTTGGAAAATGATATTTTTCATGCAATTAAATTATTCGATTTAGCTATTAAAAATAAAACAGACTGTATTATTTTTATCTCTTCCGCAGGAGCGCTTGGCTCATATCGCGACTCCAAGCCTTCGATTAAATCAATGTATGGCTTAAGTAAATTTTTTCTCGAAAATTTTCTTAAGCTTAATGCCCAAAATACTGATACAAAAATTCTAAACCTCAGGCTTTCAAATCTTTATGGCCCCGAGCAAATTTTTAAGAACAATCAAGGTGTGATTCCAAATTTTTATGATCATATTTGTTCTAATCAATCCATTGATGTTTGGGGGGATGGAAGCAGCAAAAAAGACTATCTCTTTATTGAGGATTTTGTGAATTTAATGAATCGTATCATAGAACAAGGCCCTTCTTCAGGCTCTTTTGATGTAGGTTCCGGAGTTTCTTGTAGTCTTAATCAGATTATTGACATTTTTTCTGAAATTTTTTCAAAAAAAATTAATGTAAATTATATGGATCAGTTAGCTTCCGATCGTATTGATATGAGTATTGATATATCCGCTACTTCAAAAGAATTTAATTGGAAGCCCTTGGTGAGCCTCAAAGAAGGGATTCATTTTTATACAGAATGGATGAAGTTGCATGAAAAATGAGCCTAAGGAAGCCTTTCCTTACAAGCCACCTTCTAAGGAGATATTGAAGGTTTACGCCCATCTTTTTAAATACGAAGGTAAATTGCCATCAAGACCCCTTAAAAGTCTTTTTGATAGACTCCTTGCGCTTATTTTGTTATTTATATTTTTCCCAATTTTGCTTTTATTATGGCTTGCATATTCTATTGAAGGCATCCTTATTAAGGAAAATATGGGACCAATGTTTTTTTATTACAATGCTATGAGTGCTGGTAAAGTATTTCGCAAATACAAAATTCGCTTAATAAAGACTAAATTTATAGATTTTGAGGCAGCAAAAAATGGAGATTGGATAGCGTATGCAGCTGAATGGATGCCTCAGAGTCGGACTTACGTTGGAAGCTTTGCAAAAAGATATTATCTTGATGAGATACCTCAATTCTTCAGCGTGCTTAAAGGTGAAACAAGCATAGTTGGCCCACGCTCACTTTCTGTTTTACATTACGAAAGAGATCTTTCACAAGGAAATATTACACGTAAATTCCTAAAAGCTGGAATGCTTGGCCTTGGCCACATAAAAAAGGGAACTTCAGAGATGGGAAATCCAATTTATGAATACGAATATTTAAATTCTTATATAAATGACTCGACGCTCAAATTATTTAGATTAGATTTGTGGATTATTTGGCGCGGATTTTTACTAATTATTAAAGGTGGCGGGTTTTAAGACTGGTAATACTAGAAGAAATCTTTCAGAGGGTTTAAGATAAGCCTTTCACCTGGCAATGATAGGTGGTTATTGTCTAAGTAGTAACTTTCATCTTTACTTCCTATAAGACATATATTTTTATCACAAAATATGTTGTCAAAATTTATAATTGTCATCATTTTCATACTACCAAATTCCGCCAAAGACCGATTCACAAAAAACTGAAGTTTTTCATGGCCCAGTTTTCGAACTGAGGAGTTTTTTATACTAGTTGTAGTATCTTTATTCTCTCGAGATAGTTTGTAGTATAAATTTTTAGCGTTATAAATTTGTTCCGGAACTTGGGTGATAATATACACTTTTGTACCAATGCCATTATAAGACTGAATAGTTTTACTTAATCCCAATAAAAATGCTTCCCTAGAGTTTTCTTTATTTGGCTTTGAATTATGATTTGTGCCTATAAAAGAAAAATCTTTACCATCATAGCCACCATCTGTGTAATAAGTCCATCGCGCAATTAAATATATTTTTTTAATTTGATTATTCTTAACATATTCAAAAACTCTTTTATTGAGGGCGTTGCAGTTTTTATCAATTTGGTCTTTTCTTAATGCGTATATACCTAAGAAAGGTATGCATCCACTTATTCCTGTATACGCGCCTGTAATATTTTTTTTATTTGAAATTTCGTCGAGCGAATTGAAAAAAGATAGTGAATGTGAATCACCAAAAACAAAAAAAGATGTTTCTTTGTTTTCTTTGCCTAGTCTGCATAGCCAATCACTTCTATTTTGAACATCACTTTTGTCAAAACATCCTAGCCCTTTGTTGGACGGTATGAGGGAGTTTTTAGTTTCCTCTTTGAGATTAAATCTACTCACAAACCCTTTATTTAAATCACCTGTCACGCCTATTGCAATAAAAAATATACTTCCACAAGCTGCATAAGTGAATATTTGTTTTTTAGTAAATTTATTTTTCTCTCTAAATGGTTTTTCTATATATTTCCAACTGAAATAGGCGAGGATGAAGGTAAGTATTGAGAGAATTAAAAAAGTCGTTTGACTAGGATTATCTATACTTCTATGCCTTGCAAATGCAAATAATGGCTGGTGCCATAAATATGCGCTGTAACTTAACAATCCGACACTTACAAGAATTTTGTTACTAAGTACTTTCCCAGTTATTGTTTCATTTGTAGCATAAAGAATAATAAGGCTTGCACCAATTGTTGGTATCAAGGCATAGACACCAGGAAAAGGCGTATTCTTATCAAGATATAGAACTCCGTAAAGTATTAGGAAAAGCCCTAGAAAACTTAAGGTGTTTTTTGTAGATTTTGAAGGCTTATATGTATTATTAAATGAAAGATATAAAGCTACGCAAGAACCAAGAAGAAGCTCCCAGGCTCTAGACGGTAAAAGATAAAATGCTGCGCTAGGTTTTATTAAAGAGGCCCATTCTGCTAAAACAAAACTGATCAAAGCTAAAAAAATAATCAGCTCTAGAGTGAATCGAAAGCGAAATTTCCAAATTATGATTAAGAGGATTGGAAAAAATAAATAATATTGTTCTTCTACTGAAAGGCTCCATGTATGCAAGAAAGGAATAAGTTCAGAGCTTGTACTAAAATATCCCTCTGACAACCAATAAAAAATATTAGATGAAAAGCTACAGATTGATATAAGACTCTTCGAAAAACTTCTCATATCTTCTGGAATAAGCCAAAACCAAACTAATGGCAAGGATACAAGCATGACGAAAAAGAGAGCGGGTAAAATTCGCCTTGCTCTTCTCTCGTAGAAATCAATTAATGTGAAAACACCAGATTCTTTTTCTTTGATAATAATAGATGTAATGAGGTAGCCGCTAATCACAAAGAATATATCAACACCAATGAATCCACCGCTAAAGAATTTAAATCCAGCATGAAACAAAATGACAGGAAGAATGGCTAATGCCCTAAGCCCATCGATTTCCGATCTATAGTTCATATTTTAGGAGTAATATTAAATTCAATTTAATTAAATTGCCGATAGCTTTTTTGTATGCCATATCTTACGAATATAATCCTGTAATGGTTTTTCGTAAAAATTAAAAATGAACCATGCCAATATCAGCGTAACACCTATGTAAACAAATAAAAAATATGGATTTTGGTAGGGGACCGCCTCATTTTTTGAATTAAAATAAATCATAAAGCTTAATTGAATTGGAAAATGAATAAGGTAAGAAGCGTAAGTTAAATTTCCTAATTTTTTAGAAAGTTTAATTATGGACGGACTTATTTTTAATTTAGTAGCTAAAAAATAAATTATGATGGGTGTACATAGTAATATAAGAAATACATAAGATTTAATTTTAATTTGTAGAATATAGCTCATAAAGATTGTCAGAGGCAATAACATGAACAGCAAGAACATGAACAGCAAGAACATAAGTGAATCCATTCTTTTTATTTTATTTCGAGATTCGTAAGCAAATGCAGCTAATCCACCAGCATAGAAGTATTTGATACAGCCTAAAATTGATGATTTAAATCCAATTGCGTTTAATAATAAACATACAAAAATCATCATAACTTTCATATAAGCTGATTTGCCTATAAATCTTAAAGAGACAAAAAAGATCGCATATGTTATTACCTCTACCGAAACAGACCATATTGGCGCATTAAAACCAGTACCACGTAAAATTTCCCAATCACTAGCTAAAAATAGCTGTAATAAGAAATGAGGCAGGTCGTTATGCTGATTTATAAAATAAAGACCAGTTTGCTTTAGATAGATTATTTGTAAAAATAATACGATGAGTAATGTTAGAAAGTGCAATGGGTATAATCTAGAAAGCCTTAAAATAAAAAAATCTTTAGCGCTTATTAGTTTTTCGGCTATTAGATTTTTATACTTTAGAAAAAAAATAAATCCGCTTATTGACCAAAAAATTTGAACTGCGTACTTTCCATATTCATAAAATATCCAAAGAAAATTATAGAAAGGCAAATTAAGATTGCTGAGATTTTGAGAAAGAGACGTTCCTTTATACGTGAAATGTACATAATGAAATACGAGGATCATTAATGCTGAAAAGAATCTTAAAAATTCAATGGCTGGAATTTCTTTTAATTTATAGCCTAAGCTAGGATTGTTCATTTTATTTCCCAATAATTTCTTGGCCTACATGAGAGGTGCCTCTTTTTTTTGCCAAAATAACTTGTTTTTGTCTTTCGGTAAGACTTTTGAGTTTTTCCGGGGTGTGTTTGTTATAACAATGAGGACATGAAATGCCGGGGGTATATTTTTCACTCTTCATATCATCTTGTGACAAAGGATAGCGACATGCATAGCACTGGTCGTAATCTCCCACTTCAAGTCCATGCTTAATAGCGACCCTCTGGTCAAACACAAAGCACTCGCCCTGCCACAAACTCTCTTCGGGTTTCACTTCCTCTAAGTATTTGAGGATGCCACCCTCTAAGTGATAGACCTCATCAAAGCCCTGACTCATCATATAGGAGGAAGCTTTCTCACAACGGATACCGCCGGTACAAAACATAGCGACCTTTTTATGTTTTTTGGGATCAAAATGTGTTTTCACATAGTCTGGAAACTCACGGAAAGTCGTTGTTTTTGGATTTACTGCATCTTTAAAAGTACCAATAGCGAATTCGTAATCATTACGTGCATCAATCAATACCACTTCAGGGTCGGAAATAATAGAGTTCCAATCTTTAGGTTTCACATACTTACCCACCATTTTAGTGGGCGACACACCAGAAACTCCTAGGGTGACAATTTCTTTTTTGAGTTTCACCTTCATGCGGTAGAAGGGGTGTTTATCTGACCATGACTCTTTGTGACTTAAGTGTTTAAAATTGCCCTCAAAAAGCGGATCATTTTTTAAGTAATTTAGTAATTCGAGGATAGATTTTTCAGGGCCTGCTAAGGTCCCATTGATACCTTCGTCAGCTAAGAGAAGGGTGCCTTTGATATTTTTAGATATGCAGAAATTGAGAAGTGGCTCTCTTAACGTTTTAAAGTGAGGAAGGCTCACAAAATAGTACATAGCAGTCGTTAAATAGGTGTTTTGCATGAGCTTTGTTCTTTATTAAAACCTCTAAAAATGTTATTTTATCAGTCTTTTCAACGATATTAAATTTTGCGGAGTCTACACAATGGCAATTGAACAAACCTTATCGATTATCAAACCTGATGCAGTTAAAAAAAATGTGATTGGTCAAATCTATTCACGTTTTGAGCATGCAGGCTTAAAAATTATTAAAGCTAAAATGACGCACCTTTCACAGGCTGAGGCAGAAGGTTTTTATGCTGTTCACAAAGCCCGTCCTTTCTTCAATGATTTAGTGAAGTTTATGATTTCAGGCCCAGTGATGATCCAAGCTTTGGAAGGTGAAAATGCTATTTTAAAACACCGTGATTTGATGGGCGCAACGAACCCTAAAGAAGCAGCCCCAGGCACCATTCGTGCTGATTTTGCGGAAAGTATTGATGCCAATGCGGTGCACGGATCCGATTCATTGGACAACGCTAAAATCGAAATCAAATACTTCTTCGGTTAATTTTTACATGACTAATTTGCTCGATTTAGACTACGAGCACCTCGTTTCTTTTATCGAAACGTTCGGTGAAAAGCCTTATCGAGCGAAGCAGTTGATGCATTGGATTTATCAAGAAAATCTGATTAATTTCAATGAGATGACTGATATTTCTAAAGTATTTCGTGATGTATTAAAAGACAAAACTACTATCCAATTGCCATCTGTTATGAGTGATGCGATTTCGGATGACGGCACGCGTAAATGGTTATTTGATGTCGGCGGAAATAATGGCATTGAAACCGTTTTTATTCCAGAAGATGATCGAGGTACTTTATGTATTTCATCCCAAGTCGGATGCGCACTTGAGTGCACGTTTTGTTCGACCGGTCGACAAGGGTTTAATCGCAATTTAACGACTGCAGAAATTATTGGCCAACTTTGGTTAGCTAATTTTTACGTTCGCCAACAAGAAGGTTATAACGCATTACCTAATTCAGAACGTATTATCAGTAATGTAGTCATGATGGGCATGGGCGAGCCTTTAGCTAACTATGATAATGTCGTTGCTGCCATGAAACTCATGTTAGATGATAGAGCTTATGGTTTAAGCCGTCGTCGCGTCACTTTATCTACTAGCGGTTTAGTCAATGGCATGGATCGCTTGAAAGAAGATTGTCCTGTGGCTTTGGCAGTATCGCTTCATGCATCGAATGATAAATTAAGGGACGAAATTGTGCCTATCAATAAAAAATTCCCTATACGAGAATTGATGTCGGGATGCCAACGTTATCTAGAAAAAGCTCCGAGGGATTTTGTGACATTTGAATATGTGATGTTGGACGGTATTAACGACTCGATACAGGATGCAAAAGCTTTGATTCAGATTGTAAAAGATGTGCCATGTAAATTTAATTTAATCCCATTTAATCCGTTTCCAAATAGCGGATATAAGTGTTCTTCAAATGAACAGATTAGAAAATTTAAAGAAGCCCTTATGAGCCAAGATTTTATTGTGACGGTCCGAAAAACCAGGGGTGATGATATTGATGCCGCTTGCGGGCAACTTGCAGGGCAAGTGAAAGATAAGACCACAAGATCTCTAAAAAGAATTAATTTAAATCAGTAAATTATTGATTTAATTATATAAAATTAAATAAAAAATGAATGAAATTTTAATTAAAAAACCAACTTACCAAGTGATGGTAGGGTCCGTTCCTGTCGGCGGTGGGTCTCCCATTGTCGTACAATCTATGACCAATACCGATACGGCAGATGTTCAAAAAACTGTACAACAGATCTTTGAGTTATGGAAAGCTGGTTCTGAAATTGTAAGAGTGACAGTCAATAACGAAGCTTCTGCGAATGCCATTCCAAGCATTGTCGAAGCGTTACACAAAAGAAACTGCCATGTCCCAATTGTGGGCGATTTTCATTTTAATGGACATAAGTTATTGCAAGCCTACCCTGAGTGCGCAAAATTATTAGCCAAGTATCGTATCAATCCAGGCAATGTAGGTAAGGGCAGTCGTCGTGATGAACAGTTTGAGGCGATGATAGCTATTGCTAAAACATATGATAAGCCAATACGTATTGGGGTTAACTGGGGCAGTTTAGATCAAGCAAAATTAGCATCCATGATGGATGAGAATGCGAAATTAAAAAATCCACTTTCATCTGACGCATTAATGCGAGAAGCTTTAATCCAATCTGCGTTAGAGTCTGCAGAGCAAGCGGTCTCCTGGGGCCTAAATAAAAATAAAATTATCATCTCTTGTAAGGTGAGTATTGTTCAAGATTTAGTGCTTATTTATCAAGAGTTAGCCCAAAGAACTTCATACCCACTCCATCTTGGTTTAACCGAAGCTGGCATGGAATCTAAAGGTATTGTGGCGTCCACTGCAGCAATCGCTATTCTTTTACAACAAGGAATAGGGGATACGATACGCGTATCTTTAACACCCACATCGAATGAGCCTCGCTCTAAAGAAGTGGTGGTTGCCCAAGAAATTTTACAAACCATGGGTATTCGTTCTTTCACACCTTTGGTGACTGCATGTCCTGGATGTGGCCGAACGACCTCCACTTATTTTCAAGAATTGGCTTTAGAGATTCAAACTTTTTTAAGGGAATCGATGCCTCAATGGAAAGATCAATACCCAGGTGTTGAAGATATGTCGGTGGCCGTGATGGGTTGTGTCGTCAATGGCCCTGGAGAATCGAAGCTCGCCAATATCGGGATCAGTCTTCCCGGCACCGGTGAAATTCCTGTAGCCCCCGTTTTTGTGGATGGGGAAAAGAAGGTCACTTTAAAAGGCGACAAAATCGCCCATGAATTTAAAGCGATTGTCATGAACTATGTGGAAACCCACTATTCAAAGTTAAAATAACGACTATGCCTAAAAAATTACAAAGCATTAAAGGTTTCTATGATGTCTTACCTGATAAGACGCCGCTTTGGCATTTTGTCGAAGACAAGATGCGTGAAGTGTTAAATCTTTATGCTTACGAAAAAATCAATCTCCCCATCGTTGAACCTACTTCACTTTTTGTGGATAGTGTCGGCACACATACTGATATCGTCGAAAAAGAAATGTATTCCTGGGTAGACCCTTTAAACGAGGATAAACTAACACTCCGCCCTGAAGGTACGGCTGGGTGTGTAAGGGCTGTGATTGAACATAACCTCACCTACAATGGCCCCATTCGTTTGTGGTATCAAGGTCCGATGTTTAGGCATGAGAATGTACAAAAGGGTAGGCAGCGACAATTTAACCAAGTGGGTGTCGAAGCGTTTGGATTTATTGACGCCAATATCGATGCCGAACAAATCTTATTATTGGCGAGACTCTGGAAAGTACTCGACATTAAAGACGTTGAACTTCATATCAATTCGATAGGTGACCCTGAAGATCGATTGAAATATAGAACTGAGCTCATTCGTTATTTTGAAGTTCATCAAGATATTCTAGACGAAGATGCCAAAAGGCGACTCCATCAAAATCCATTACGTATTTTGGATAGTAAAAATCCTACTATGCAGAAGATGATTGAAGGGGCACCTAAATTATCAGAGTATTTAAATGATGAAGCCAAAGTCCATTTTGAATCAGTATGCGGCTATCTTAAAGAATCAGGCGTTACCTTCAAATTAAACCATCGATTAGTTCGCGGTCTCGATTATTACAATCGCACTGTGTATGAATGGGTGACGAAACGCTTAGGCAGTCAAGGCACCATTGCGGGCGGTGGTCGTTATGATTATTTAATTGAGCGATTAGGCGGAGATAAAACACCTGCCTGTGGTTTTGGTATTGGTTTAGAACGCATCATTTTACTGTTGGAAGATATGGAGGTCATTTTCCAAAACGAACCAAATATTTATTTGGTGAACTTAGGCAATGCGGCTGAAAGCTATGCATTAAAACTTTCAGAAACACTTCGAACTCACGGATTAAAAGTGGTATTAAATTCAGGTGGCAGTAGCTTTAAATCACAAATGAAACGTGCCGATAAAAGTGGTGCGGCTTTTGCAGTTATTTTAGGTGATGATGAAATGAAAGAGGGCGTTGCACAAATCAAATCATTAAGAGAAGAGAATGTGCAATCGACTGTTAAGTTTGATGATTTAGCTGCATTCTTTTTGAAAAAAAAATCATGAAAAAAATACTCGAGGTGAAGCATTTAAAAGTCTCACCCATCAATGAATTACGTAAAATTTTAGTCAATGATGTTTCATTCGATTTATATCCGAGTCGCACAACTTGTATTGTCGGCGAATCAGGCAGTGGCAAAAGCTTAACAGCACTTTCCATCATGAAACTTTTGTCCACTCAACTCAAACAAACAGGTGATGTTTATTTTGAAGGTCAAAATATTTCTCACTTATCCAATGTTGAGATGCGACATTATCGCGGTAAATCGATGGCCATGATTTTTCAGGAACCGATGACTTCTTTAAATCCTGTGATCTCGATTGGCGACCAAATTAAAGAAGCAATAAGTGTACATCTTGATTTAGATAAAAAAAGTTTAGATAAAAAAGTTGTATCGCTCTTAAAGGAAGTCGGCATTCCTGAAGATCGCGTTTCAAGTTACCCAGATGAACTCTCAGGCGGGCAAAGACAGCGCATTATGATTGCGATGTCTATTGCATGTGAGCCTTCTATTTTAATTGCCGATGAACCTACGACAGCATTAGATGTGACAGTACAAGCGCAAATAATGAAGCTACTTCAAAATTTAAAAGAAAAAAGACAGATGGCAATGCTTTTTATTACCCA
>Ga0114975_10003603_pt1 | contig 10309 bp, 11 predicted proteins | sample S_130626_EF_Meta_FD_87031 | JGI IMG/M metagenome (GOLD analysis project Ga0114975, IMG submission 87031) | Freshwater microbial communities from Lake Simoncouche, Canada to study carbon cycling - S_130626_EF_MetaG | ecosystem: Environmental > Aquatic > Freshwater > Lake | place: Lake...
CAAGGCAAAAAGCGCCTCTTGAACTGCGTTGATTGGGGCATCGATAGTGATTGTGGATTTGCTGAATTCGGCCATGGCGCAAGGTTACCCTCTTTACCTTTCCACTTCGCTCACGCTAGCGTTGGCCCATGAATCAAATCACAATCCCTCCTCTTGTTCCCGCTGCTACGGCTGGAAATCTCACCAATCTGATCGCAGAACGTGCCTGGTTTGAACCAGAGCGCATCACCATGTCCCGCCCATTGGGCGAAGGATGGCAACCCGTAACCGCCCGTGAAGTTGATGAAGAAGTTCGCGCTACTGCCAAAGGATTAATAGCGGCTGGAATTAAAGTTGGTGACCGCGTCGCGATCATGGCGCGAACACGCTATGAATGGACGATTTTAGATTTTGCTATCTGGTATGCCGGCGGAGTCGTTGTGCCTGTCTATGACACTTCATCTGCAGAACAAATTGATTGGATTCTCAACGACTCACATTCAGTTGCAATTATTGTTGAAACCCCAGCTCTTCGCGATCTTGTACAAACTGTGATTCCTTCCCACACTCGTACCGTGTGGACTATGACCGATGATGTCTTAACAATTTTGCGTGAAGCGGGTAAAAACATTGGAGATGATGAAATTGAGCGTCGCAGAAATGCAGTTCTTCCTTCATCTCTTGCAACCTTGATCTACACATCAGGAACAACTGGAAAGCCAAAGGGAGTGCAATTAACACACGCTAATTTCCTTTCAGAGACTGGGAACGTTGCACAAGGTGCAAGTGAACTCTTCCTAAAGCCTGGTGGCTCAACACTCCTATTCCTTCCGGTGGCACACGTATTTGGTCGTATGGTTCAGATTGGTGCGATTGCATCTGGTCTACATATGGCACATTGCAGCGATCCTGCAACACGTTTGCCTATGGATTTAGCCTCATTTAAGCCAACATTTGTGTTAGCAGTTCCTCGTATCTTTGAAAAGATTTACAACGGAGCGGAAGCTCGTGCTGAAGCCGCTGGCAAGGGAAAAATCTTTAAGAAGGCTGTAGAGGTTGCAATTGCTTACTCTGAAAGCTTAGATAAAAAATCAATCTCACCAATTCTTAAGTTCAAGCATGCAATCTTTGACAAGCTTGTCTATAGCAAGCTTCGTGCTGGAATGGGCGGCAATGTAGAGGCAGCGATTTCAGGTGGTGCTCCCCTTGGCTCACGACTCGGACACTTCTATCGTGGCGCGGGAGTAACAATTCTTGAAGGCTACGGGTTAACAGAAACAACAGCCGGTGCGACCCTCAATCTAATGGGTGCGCACCGTGTTGGTTCAGTTGGTAAGCCAGTACCAGGAACTTCAGTGAAAATTGCAGAAGACGGAGAAGTGCTTCTTCGTGGTCCCATCGTTATGCAGGGCTATTGGCAAAACGATGCAGCAAACGCTGAGGTCTTTGATAGTGAACATTGGTTTATGACCGGTGACCTAGGAAAACTAGATGATGAAGGCTTCCTCTATATCGTTGGACGCAAGAAGGAATTGATTGTTACAGCCGGTGGTAAGAATGTTGCACCAGCTGTTTTGGAAGATCGTCTGCGCGCACATCCACTAGTTAGCCAGTGCATGGTTGTTGGCGATAACCAGCCATTTATTGCAGCTCTTGTAACTATCGATCCAGATGCCCTTAAGGCGTGGGTTGCTAACAACAAGAAAGATGGCGCATCAATTAACGATTTGATCAATGATCCTGATTTGATCGCTGTTGTTCAAACAGCAGTTGATGAAGCCAATAAGGCTGTTAGTAAGGCTGAATCAATTCGCAAATTCACGATTCTTCCTGTGGACTTCACAATTGCTGGCGGTCATCTAACCGCAAAATTATCTGTTAAGCGCCACGTAGTTGCTAAGGAGTTTGCGCACGAGATCGATGCACTATTTTCTAAATGAACGATAGGCGGGTAATTCTCGCTCAAGAACTTCACGACGGAATCGCCCAGGACCTAGTTGGCCTGGGCTTTTCCATTGATTCACTTATTTCTTCTACTCACGATGTGGACGCAAAAGATTCTCTGCGTACAGTTAGATTTGCTATTACAACATTGATTGACAAGGTGAGATTAGAGATTCACCATCTGCGCACATCATCCGACCTGATTTCTGACGAGATAGTTTTAGACAAGAATTACGAATTACTTCGCGTGCTTTCTGAGGTACTTCGCAACGTTTCAGAACACGCACACGCCTCTCACCTATCCATTCAGGTTACAGATAATGGAGTAGGGGGCGCACGCACCAATGAGGGAAGCTTCGGCCTTGTTGGAATACAGGAGCGCATAAGCAGACTAGGTGGGGATATCGCTATTGACTCGAGTGAGGTTGGGACAAAGATAAGTATTGAGCTGCCTATAGAAAGGTAATCATGAAGGTATTGATTGTCGATGATCATGCCGTTGTACGCCATGGATTAAAGAGTGCAATTGAGTCACATGGTTACCAAGTTGTTGCAGAAGCAGGATCAATTAATGAAGCAAAAGCATTTATGGCACAAACAAATCCAGATGCAATAGTTGTTGATATTAATTTGCCGGATGGTTCCGGATTTGATCTAGTGTCCTGGTCTAGAAAGATTTCACCAGCCACTGCGATAGTTGTACTCACACTCAATGATGGTGAAGATTATGTTCGGGCTGCAAAGAGCGCCGGAGCCAACGCATACATCGTTAAAAGTGCGCCGCTGACAGATGTCACAGCAGCCCTGGATTTTGCGCTGTCTAGCCCAGATTCATTTAGTAGCAAACACATCTATGTCACAGGAATAGATTCGGGGCTTAGTTCGCGAGAGATTGATGTGCTGCAATCCATCAACCTTGGTTTGAGTAACACTGAGATTGCAACAGATCTCTATATTTCAATCTCAACTGTTAAAACTCATGTCTCATCAATCTTGCGAAAACTAGATGCCAATAACCGTGTTCAGGCATTAACGATCGCCCGTGAACGTGGATTACTTGTTTAACAAATCCTCAAAGTCTTTAGTCCAAATTTCCCAACGCCATTTATCAATAATCCACTGGCGACCAACGGCGCCCATTTCTTTTGAGGATTCGATATTTGTTAATAATTGAACCGCAGCAGATGCAATCTCCTTGGTGTCTGTGCCATTAACAACTAACCCGGTTTCATTCTGCACAACAGCATCTGGTGCTCCACCCGAACTTCCTGCGATAACTGGCAATCCACAAGAGCTAGCTTCAAGATAGACAATCCCAAGTCCTTCTACTTCTAGACCCATTAAACGGGAGCGGCTAGGCATTACAAAGATATCGCCAGCACAGATATACATCGGGAGGTCTTTGTATTGAATTCTGCCAATGAAGGTAAGTGATGATTCGAGATTGTGTTTCTTTGCCAATTTTTCTAGGTGTTCTCGGTATGGGCCTTCTCCAACTAGCAATAGATGGGCTTGTGGAACGCTTTTTAGAATTTCAGGCATCGCTTCAATCAAATAATCTTGGCCCTTACGATGAACCAAACGTCCGACAGAGACTATAACTTTTTTATCTGACAATCCCAATGATTTTCTAAGTTCTGTTGCATCAGTAGGACTGAAATGTTCCACATTAATTCCTGGAGCAATTTTGACCATAGAGCGTTGGGCTTTTTCGCTCAGGCCTTTAGATATTGCCTTACGAGTAAACTCCCCCAAATAGGTGAGCACATCTACTGTTGAACCAATTCGGCGCAACAAAAGATTGAAAGGAAAAACTTTCGCCCACCACACTTCATGTCCATGGGTAAGGGCAACTGTGCGCAACACCCCAGCACGTTTCATACCGGCAGATAACAATCCCAATGGCGCAGCAGCCCCGAATGCTGCTGTGGTAACGCCTTCACTGTGAATGATTCTTTTTAAGCTTAAGGCAACTCTTGGTGTTGGTAAAAGAATCTTTGCTCGGTCTCTAATCACGCGGACTCCGTAATTAGCTAACCAATCGGCATCATATTGTGCCGAGTGTGCTTGGGCTGATGTGTAAACAATTGTTTGACCGTGGGGACGACGTTCTATTAAGCCAATGACGAAGGTTTCTATACCGCCGGCTCGTGGCCCGAAGTCATTGGTTACAAAAAGGACTGGATTAGAAACGGCGGGCTCCAACCAAAGGCTTGCGTCCGAGTGAACCACTTTCTGTAACTTTTACTCGTGAACCTGAACGTGGTGCGTGCACCATCTTTCCACCACCCAAATAGATTCCAACGTGTGAAACTGGTCGACCGTAGAACAAGAGGTCGCCTGGTTTTAATGCACTGAATGAAACTTTTTTACCCATCCGAGACTGGGCGGCAGATGAATGTGGCAATGAAACCCCTGCAGATTGATAAGCACGCATAGTCAGACCTGAACAATCCCAAGTGACCATGCCTGCGGCACCGAACACGTAGCGGTCTCCAATCTGTTGAAGTGCATATTTGAGGGCAATACCCGCTCGTCCTGATACTCCATTGGCGCTTTTAGCTGCGGCCAAGGAAGACTCTTGGTCTGCATTCTCTTCATCATCGGCTAACTTTGCTAGACGTTCACGTTCTGCTTTTGAAAGTTTTGAGAGTAGTTTTTCAGCCTCGATTAGTTTGCTTTGCGCAATTGCAGATTGCGCCGCTAACTTTTTCTGTGCTGCTGCAACAAGGGCGATCTTGTCGTTAACTGTCAGGGTCGTTGCATTCAAACGCTGCTGAGCTGCTTCAAACTTTCGCAGCTGCGCCGACTTTCTGCGGGTTATCGCTTCTAGAGAACCTGCAGATGAAAGGTATAAAGTTGGATCACTAGAGAAAAGTAGTTCGAAACTTTGACCAAATCCACCAGATTTATATTGCTCGATTGCAATTGTCCCTAATGATCGTTGCAATATTGAAACTGTTTGGCCTTGTATTTCAGCCTTTGCCTTAATCCCATTCAAAGTCTTTGTCAGCCCGGCTAACTTAACCTTGGCTTCCTGAGCACCTTCTGCCGCGGTCGTTGCCTCCTCTTCTAATTGGCGAACCTTGGCTTGGACCTGAGCCAAACTTTGGGCGGCATTAGCCGAGCCAGGCGCAATTACTCCGGCAACCATCGCCAGAGCCATCACAATGCGCAGGGGAAAAGACATGGGTGCAAGGCTAACCTCGCCTAAGCCCCTATCTCAACCTCATCGCACACAATAAGGCTGTGAATTCGGTCCGAATCAGGCACCACGAGCGTCAAACTGCAATGGTGGGGTTAATCCACTATCGGCAAGAACGGTGAGTGCCGAGAGTGTTGCATCGCTGATATCAGCTGAGGGTTCCAGGAAAAAGGCAACGACACATGTATTACAGGCGATCGTAGCCATGGTGCATTTATTGCAATCGATGATCATGGATATAAATGTAAAGGCTGCCACTGACAGATTATTTGGGGGAATTCGCCAGGCGTAGGCAATACTTGCCGGCGTGAGCATCGTTGCAACCCTTGTCGTTGGATCAGATGGCTCAACCTCCCAAGAGAGTCGCTCGGCGGGCGTTAGTTCAGCGGCCGATCGTCAAGTATTTCTGCAACGTCGTCGAGAGGTTGATTGCATCATTATTGGGGGTAATACCGCCCGCCACGAACCATATAACCGTACTCCTGTGCCGCTAGTAGTGATTTCGCGTTCGCTCGTGAATCCGGTGCAAGGCAACCACCTGGCGCTACTGTGGAATTGCTCCCCTGCACAAGCAGTTGCAAAAGCGCGTGCACAATTTGGTGAAAAGATTTTGATTGAGGGCGGAATAACAATGATCAACGAACTTATTGAGCACGCAGTTATTGATCAACTTGAACTCAGTGTTACCCCTGCGACGGGCGGCGATGATCGTATTGACTGGAAAGGGCTGTTAGCAAAGTTTGCGCAGTGCGAATCACATGAAGTTGAAGGCACCACCTTTTACTCAGCTCATAACTAGAAGGCTGAAATAATCGAAACCCCTGCGACAGCTAGAACAATTCCAACGTATTGAACTGTGTGCAGTCTTTCCTGCAAGAATTTATAAGCAAGAAGTGCGGTAGCAATCGGATACAAAGAACCAAATACCATCGCAACAGAAACCAGCCCTTTCGTGCACGCAATGCCGAGAAGTAAATTCGCTACAAAATCAGCTGCACCGATAAAGAAAAGTAGAGGCATAGCTTTTTTGTCGAAATTGCCTGTTGTCTTAAATTTAATTGCCAAAGCTATAGTGACGAAAAATGTTGCACCACGCATCGAGACCATTGTTAGCAATGCACTACTTTGGGATCCAATGGCAATAAAGGTTAGTGCTAAACCAAATCCAGCCGCCGCACCCAACGCAAGTAGTAATGGCTTGATTGGAAGTCCTTGAGATAGCTCAGGACCACTTGCACAGAAGACACCAATTAGTGCGATTACTACACCCACTGCAGTTATTAATGAAAGTACATCACCAGTAATGAGTGCATATGCCAATGGGATAACGGTACTTAATGAACTGATTGGAGAAACAACGCCCATTCGACCAGTTGATAAACCTTCATACAAACATGCAAGCCCGATATAGCCAAAGAGCCCCGCAAGTGCGCCAGGAATCAAAAATCCATCAAAACCGAAGACTTCTCCTTGCCAGCTTCCAGATACGACAACAATAAATATTCCAACAAGCAAACCAAAAACTTGAGAAAAACCCAGAACGGCAAATGGATGATGTTTCTTGCTAAGGCGTCCGGCAAAAAAATCAGCCGTTCCCCACATCGCACTTGAAAGTAGCGCCAACATCGAAGCCATTGTGCAAGGTTACCGCCCCGCCTCCCATAAAAGGCTTCATTAATTCTTTATCCTAAGACCGTGGATGCGAATGCTTTTGAGAGATTAATCGATCATCTTCGTACCTTTACACCGCGGGCAGAAGTTGCACTCATCGAAGTACCCGCCCCTCAAAAATTAGCAACCTTTTCATTCGCCTTCTCTGCCGATGTTTCTAACGGACTGTTGGCAGATGAAGAGGATGAGGTCGCAAATGGTCGCTTTGTTCTCTTGCACGAACCAGGTGGACAAGCCACCTGGGATGGTGAATTTCGCTGCGTCACTTTTGTCAGCGCCGATGTTGACCCGATCATGCAGGAAGATCCTTTATTACCTGAAGTTGGCTGGAGCTGGTTTCTAGAATCGTTAGAAAGAAATCAGTGTGTATTTAATGCACCCAGTGGAACCGTTACTCGAGTATCCAGTGCTTCTTTTGGAAAACTTTCACCCAGAAATGACGATGCTGAAATTGAAATTCGTGCTTCGTGGACCCCAATTATTAATGAACCACAAGAATTAATGAAACATATTAAAAGTTGGTGCAACTTAATTTCAGAGGTTGCAGGATTGCCGCCAGTTCCTGAAGGCGTCTCTGCCATTTCATCTGCGCGCCGACAATAATCATGACTGAAGAAATTATCGTTGTTCCTCTACTGCAGCCTGCCGAAGGGACCCCTGCAGTAATTGATACTGAATCAAGTTTTGAGAATGCACTGGCGCAGTTGGCACAAGGTCATGGTCCATTTGCAGTTGATGCTGAGCGCGCTTCAGGATTCAGATATAGCGCTCGTGCGTATTTAATCCAGATCAAGAGAAATAATGGTGGCCTGCACCTTATCGATCCAATTCCATTTGGCCCTGGGCACAAGCTATTTGCCGAACTCAATACTTTAATGAATACCGATGAAGTCATCTTGCACGCAAGCACCCAAGACTTACCCTGCTTGCGCGAATTAGGCATCAATCCGACTCAACTCTTTGACACTGAATTAGCAGGCAGAATCGCTGGTTTGCCACGTGTTGGTTTAGGCCCACTTTTGGAAACACTCATGGGAGTTTCCTTAGCAAAAGAACATAGCGCCGCAGATTGGTCTTCTCGGCCGTTGCCACAAGAGTGGCTTACTTATGCCGCATTGGATGTGGAGCTACTTGTGGATCTTAGAGACAAAATGTATGAGACTTTAGAGAAGTCAAACAAATTGTCCTGGGCACTAGAAGAGTTCGCATCAATTCTTAAAGCACCACCTGCTCCCCCACGCGTTGATCCGTGGAGGCGTACTTCTGGGATGCATAAAATTAAACGTCGGGATCAATTAGCAATCATTAAAGATTTATGGGTTGCACGCGATCATATTGCTTCTGAACAAGATATCGCTCCGGGAAAATTGCTCAATGACACTGCGATCGTAGAACTTGCTATGACAGCGGCTGTGACAAAAAAAGAGTTTGAGAAAGCTCTGCGTCCCCTTGGTCTAAGAGCCCGTTGGTTAGAAAATTTACCGTTATGGCTCAGCAGTATCTCTGCTGCAATTGCACTGCCTGAAGAGCAGTGGCCAGCCATGAGAACAAATGCAGACACCTTGCCTCCGATAAAATTGTGGCGAGATAAGTTCCCGGAAAAGTTCGCACCTCTTTCTCACGCACGTGCGGCCACTGAATTAATTGCTCAAGAGAATGAAATTCCGGTAGAAAATTTGATAACACCAGAACATGTTCGAAGAGTGTGTTGGAAACCTCCAACTGGTGCCACAGAAACTCTCTCTATCTCTGCAGTCGAGCAGGCTTTAACGCAGCTGGGTGCTCGTCAGTGGCAAATTGCCCTGGTTGCTCCGGCGCTGGCTGCGGCGCTGTTGGAGAAGGAACCGATCCCAGTCCCAGAGGTGCCTGCGGCTGAAGTGACCGAAACCATCCCTGAAGAGGCTTGATTTACGCAACATAAGAGTTGCGTAAATACGATTTTTACCTTAGATTTTGGCTCATGCTCAGCACATTCATTATCGCTCTTCGTGAAGGCCTAGAAGCCTCTCTCATCGTTGGAATTCTTGTCGCTTATATCGTCAAGACCAATCGTAAAGGCCATTTAAAGCCTTTGTGGACCGGTGTTATCTCAGCGGTCATCGCAAGTATCGGACTTGGTGGCTTCCTTACATACACCTCGGTATCACTAAGTGATCGCGGACAAGAGCTATTTGCAGGAGTCACATCTTTCATTGCCGTGGCTCTAGTTACATGGATGGTTTTCTGGATGAAGCGCACTGCTCGCAATCTGCGCAATGAATTACAAGGCAAAGTAGATTTAGCAGCATCTGCAGGGCCGATTGCCCTTGCTGGGGCAGCATTTTTCGCTGTTATTCGCGAAGGCCTTGAAACATCATTATTTGTGTATACCAACTTTCAAACAGTTGCAGATGTAACTAGCTCTACGGTGGGATTGATTTTGGGGTTTGCTGTATCAATCACTCTTGGCTATTTGATCTACAAGAGCGCAATCAAGTTAAATCTTGCTAAGTTCTTCACCTATTCAGGTGTGGCGCTAGTAGTTGTAGCAGCTGGTGTTTTGTCCTACGGAGTCCACGAATTCCAAGAGCTCGGATACCTTCCAGGTCCAGATGCTTTTGCGTGGGATGTCACATCAATTATCGCCAAGGACTCAATCATGGGTGCTTCCTTATCTGGCACGATCGGCTTTGATACAACGACCTCATGGCTCCAACTCGGTGTCTACGTGCTGTATTTAGGCGCTGTACTGGTTCCCTACCTTTCAAAGCCCCACACAAAGGCCTCAGTTAGCGCTTAATTTGCTACTGTCCTAAACCCTTACTGGCGAGTAACCTTTGGCATACGCCCTAGGTAAAGGAAGTTCCATGTCCCGCACAGTTGTCCTTGTTGATGCCGTCCGCACCCCTTTTGGAAAGGCCGGAGGCATGTATGCCGGTACTCGTGCAGATGATCTGATGGTTCGCGCAATCCGTGGATTGTTAGAGCGCAATCCAAAGGTTGATCCAGCAGCAATTGAAGATGTAGCTATCGCAGCTGCAACGCAAACTGGTGATCAGGGAATGAACATCGGACGAAGCGCCGCTTTGCTATCAGGATTACCAAACACAGTTCCTGGATATTCAATTGATCGTTGGTGCGCAGGCGCGTTAACTGCTGTTACAACTATTGCCGGTGCGATTGCTATGGGAACAAATGAAATTGCTATAGCCGGCGGAGTGGAACACATGGGTAACCATCCGATGGGCGAACTCATGGATCCAAATCCTCGTTACTTAGCAGAACGTATTGTTGAACAAGATGCACTCGCGATGGGTGCAACTGCAGAAAGATTGCATGATCGCTTTCCACAATTAACTAAAGAACGTGCCGATCGATATGCGATGAATTCACAGGTAAAAACTGCAAAAGCTTATGCAGATGGAAAGATCCAAAGAGATTTAATTCCAACGGCTGCTCGTAGCGCCGAGCTTGGTTGGACAGTTGCGACCATTGATGAAGCTCCGCGTCCATCAACAACTATGGAAGGTC
>Ga0114975_10003604_pt1 | contig 10303 bp, 8 predicted proteins | sample S_130626_EF_Meta_FD_87031 | JGI IMG/M metagenome (GOLD analysis project Ga0114975, IMG submission 87031) | Freshwater microbial communities from Lake Simoncouche, Canada to study carbon cycling - S_130626_EF_MetaG | ecosystem: Environmental > Aquatic > Freshwater > Lake | place: Lake...
CAGAATGGAGTAAAATAGTATTACGTATAAACGGGGCTTACGAGTCAGGGGTATTTAACGCTGTCCCTAACTTTGCATGTAAGAAGTTTTGCCCTGTTCAATCATGTTCACATTGGGGAAAATAATGGAAAGAGATTATAAAAAAGAAAACGAACTTTATAAAAGTAAACCTGAACAAATAAAATTGCGTGTAGCTAGAAATAAAGCTAGACGACAAGCTATTAAAGATGGTAGAGTAGAAAAGGGTGATGGTAAAGAGATAGACCATGTTATCCCTCTTAGTAAAGGTGGAAGTAATACTAAAGCAAATACTAGAATTAGAACTAAAAGTCAGAACAGTTCTTTTAGTCGCAATAGCGATAATTCAGTTAAAAAAAATACACCTTTAAAAAAGAAATAGATTTTTCGCAAGACGTGAGTGCGATATAACCACGTCAGTTAACAGTAAGAATTTCGACATGCTCGCTTTCATCTTATGTGTTAACATGTAGGGCTAGACGCGTCATTACCTCTCTCGATGGCGTGTCTATTTTTATCACTAGGAGATTGCATTGGAAGTATACAAAGACAAGGCGTTGATAGTTAATACAAAACGTCCACAACTTATTTTAGATAAGATACCTAAAAGTAAAATTATAAAAGAACATGATAATGGTGTAAGCCAAGTCATAGTTAATTGGGGTTTAGATGAAGTTATAACCCTGTCAGACATGAAAGTTAAAAATCCACCTTCTCCTATATCACGTGACTACAGCTGGCCTGGTATTCACAAACCATTTGACCATCAAAGAACAACAGCTCAGTTTCTTTCTGCACATAGACGTGCGTATTGCCTATCAGAAGCAGGAACAGGTAAAACATCTGCAGTAATATGGGCGGCTGATTATTTAATGAACCAAGGCAAAATAAAAAGAATGTTAGTGGTATGCCCACTATCAATTATGCAAGCAGCATGGCAGGCAGACTTTTTTAAAACTGCTATGCATAGGTCTGTAGGAATTGCTCATGGCTCTGCAGAAAAACGTAAAAAAGTATTTGATGAAAAAACAGATGTAGTTATCATCAACTATGATGGTATAGAAATTGTAGAGAAAGAAATCTTATCTGGCGGTTTTGATTTAATAGTAGTTGATGAAGCTAACTATATCAAGACTGTCACGACACGTCGCTGGAAGTCAATTAATCGTGTGGTAACACCTAACACATGGTTATGGCTTATGACAGGAACACCCGCTGCTCAATCACCGGCTGACGCATATGGACTGGCTAGACTTGTGAACCCCGCATCCGTCCCAAAATACGCAGGAACATTTAAGGATATGGTAATGCAGAAAGTCAGTCAGTTCACCTGGGTGCCTAGATTTAATGCACAGGACATAGTATTTAAAACACTACAACCTGCCATTCGTTATACCAAAGAAGAATGTCTTGACTTACCCGATGTTTTATATACAACTCGGGAAGTTCCACTTACCCCCCAACAAGATAAGTATTATAAGAAATTAAAAAAAGATATGTATATGGAAACATCAGGTGAAGAAATTACCGTTGTTAATGCAGCGGTAATGCTCACCAAACTTCTACAAGTAAGTGCAGGCTCCATCTATTCAGATACAAGAGGTATTATAGAGTTTGATGTATCTAATCGCATGACGGCTTTAAAAGAAATTATAGAAGAAGCTAGTCACAAAGTTATTGTATTCTGCCCTTTCCGTCACAGCATAGAAAAGATAATGGCGGAACTACACAAAGATAAAATTACTTGTGATTGTATACATGGAGATGTGTCTATGAATAAACGCACAGAAATATTTAAAAGTTTTCAAGAAAGTAAAAACCCTCAAGTATTAGTAATTCAACCTCAAGCTGCATCACATGGAGTTACCCTCCACGCAGCTAACGTAGTTGTATTTTGGTCACCTGTGATGTCTGTAGAAACCTACATACAATGTTGTGCTCGTATGGATAGAGCAGGACAAAAAAATAAAATGACTGTTGTGCATTTACAAGGTAGCCCTGTTGAATCAAAAATATATAGAATGTTGCAAGGTAAAATAGATAACCATATTAAATTAGTAGACCTTTATAAAGAGGAGTTTAGCGATGCGTAAACCCCTTACAGAAGAACAAAAGAAAAGAAATCAAGAAAAACAAAACGAATATAGAGTAAATAATCCTGAATGGTATATGCATAATAAAGCTAGACGACGAGCGATAGATAGACAAATTGAGTTTAATCTTGAAGTAAAAGATATAGTTATGCCTATTAATTGCCCTGTATTTAAAAAATACAAATTAAAAAAAGAATATAGTGAAAAATCGGGACCTAAACCTTGGTCTCCATCACTTGATCGAATAGATAATTCAAAGGGTTACATTAAAGGTAACGTGCAAGTGATAAGCAATAAAGCTAACACAATGAAAGGTAATGCTACACCCGAAGAACTATTACAATTTGCTTATTGGGTAATACTTACTTATGGACATTTAATTGATAAAGATAGTTGACAAAGTAAATTGTTGTGCTATACTGTTATTCTTAATATTTGAAAGGAGAGTATATGGAATTAGATGACAACAAGATAGAAAAGCTTATGCAAGCATCAGTTAATATGCGTGATAAGATTGAAACTTTGGAAAAAGAAATTACTGATATCAAAGTGCAGAAAGATAAAATTGATTTAGCTCTTAATGAGGCGTGTAGAACTTTAAATGTAACAAGTTTAAAAACTAAAGTAGGAACGTTATCAAGAACTTTACGCACACGATATTGGACAAGTGATTGGTCTAGCATGTATGACTTTATATTAGACAACAAAATGCCTGAATTCTTTGAGAAAAGATTAGTGCAGTCGGCAGTAAAAGAATATCTAGAACTTAATCCCGACAAAGCACCGCCCGGATTACAAGCAACAAGTGAATACACAGTAAGAATAACTAAAAGTAGAGAAAATAAGGAGAATGTATGAATACCGATTTAGATGTATTTGGTAGCACCGCAGTAGCAGCACATACCCGTCGTGATGATGGTTTTACAGCCAATATCACAGGTAGTTCAATGACAGCCAAACGTATTTCTATACGAGGCGGTAAATTTAGATTGATGGTTAACGGTAAAGAAATTGAGAAGTCTAATCAAGACGCACTTGATATAGTTATTGTTAATGCATCACCTCATGTGCATCGTATGTATTTTGCTAAAGAGTTTAGACAAGGTGAGAAAATGCCACCACCAGCCTGCTGGTCTTCAGACAGCTCAAAACCTGATGATACTGTTTCTGAGAAACAAGCAGATACATGCCTAGCATGTCCTCAAAATATTAAAGGTTCTGGTCCATCTGGCACTAAAGCTTGTCGTTTTAGTAGACGTATTGCAGTTGTTCGTGCTGATGATTTAAATGGTGATATATATCAAATGACTTTACCTGCGCAATCTATATTTGGTAATGGCACTAAAGACCGCAAGCCTTTACATGAATACACAGACTACGTTCGTGCTAATGGTCAAAACTTAATGTCTGTTATATCAAGAGTTTCTTTTGATGAAGACTCATCAAGCACAAAGATTGGCTTTAAACCAATCAGAGTATTAAATGATGAAGAGTATGCCATATGTTCTACAAAATCAACTTCTGATGAAGCTAAACGTGCTATTACATTATCAGTAAGCGTCAACAAAGAAGAAGATGGTGAAGAGTTTGAACAGAAAAAACAACAGCCGATTGCTAGACCTGTTGACCCTGTAATACCTAAAGTAGAAGATGATATTCCAGAACCTACTGTTCGTGCTATAGAAAAACCTACTCCAGCACCTGCTCCAAAACCAGCAACACCAAAAATTGATCAAGGTGATGTTAGTTTAGATGATTTAGTATCTGATTGGACATAGCATGCGTGGATATTCACAGAGTATAGTAGAGGCTAATTTAAAAGCTAAAGAAACAACAGGGACTCTTTTAGGTGCTATTTGTATAGCACTTAAATACCCTGCAAGTCAAGTAGCTAAAGAGCTTAACGTTTCTCGTCAAACGGTGTATGATTGGTTTTCAGGTAAAGCAAGACCCTCTAAGCGAGTTGACTTAAAAATCAAGCACTTAGTAATACGCTTAAAGCAAAACTAAATAACCTGCAATGCAAGTAGGTGGTTAAGCCCCTCCCGTTTAACCAGTCATCAATACGGCACCGCTATCTGCCGTTTGCATACGGTAGCACCTATTCAGTAGCAAAACTTATTTCGAGAGAAACATGCAAACAAAAGAATTTTTACAACACGTTTGGTCTGACCAAGGATACTATTGCATAGTAGGTAAAGACCAACAAAACATAGTCACTCCTAAATTCATAGACACCATAGATGATGCAATAAAAGTAATTGATAGATTTTTAGAAGATAAGCAAGATGTTTATTTTGCATGCTCTACATGGACAGAAAATACAGAACGTAAAAAACATAATGCTAAAGAACAAAAAATATTATGGCTTGATATAGATTGTGGCTTTGACGCTAAAAAACGTAAATGGAAAGATTACGAAACTAAAGACGAAGCTTTAATAGCGCTACGCAAATTTACAAATACTACGGAGTTGCCAGAGCCTACGATTGTTGATTCAGGTAATGGTATTCACTGCTATTGGTCTCTAACAGAACCTATAGATAAAGCTATATGGTTACCTGTAGCTGAAGGGTTTAAATTCTTATGTGCTAAACATGGACTCAAAGCTGATGGCGCTTGCACCGCTGATGTGGCTCGTATACTTAGAGTGCCTAATACAAAAAACTTTAAAAACTTTGAAAAGCCTTCTGATGTAGTAATACTTAATGAAGGTAAAGCTACACCCTTTGATGAGTTAGCAAGACTTATCCCTATACATGTGTCAGATAAACCTAAAGCTAAACGACCTTTAGATGAAGCAACAAAAGCCATATTAGGAAATAACTCTTCTAAATTTATGAAGATTATTGAACGCTGCCGTAAAGATGATGGCTGCGCACAATTAGTTCATATCATGACTAAACAAGCTACTGTAGAAGAACCGCTATGGAGGTCTGGTTTATCTATTGCAGCATACTGTGAAGATGCCGAAGCCGCCATCCATAATATTTCTAAACATCACCCCGACTATGAATATGCTAAAACAGAAACTAAAGCTAACGGCATTCCAGGACCTCATACATGTAAACAATTTGAAGGCTTACGTCCTGAAGGTTGCGATGGTTGTAAACACAAAGGTAAGATTACTTCTCCTATAGAATTAGGTAGGGTTATTCTTCGTTCCAAAGGTGCTGATAATGTTATTCAAGCTAAGTCAGAAGAACTTGGAGAGATAGTAACATATCAAATTCCTGATTATCCTTTCCCATATTTTAGAGGAAAGAATGGTGGCATATACAAAACGCTTGCGGGGGAAGAAGAGGAAGCCATTTTAATTTATGACTATGACTTTTACCTTGTAGAAATATTACACGATCATGCCTCAGGTTTTTGTGCATGGTTTAAGATGCACTTACCATTTGATGGAGTGCAAGAATTTATAGCACCGGTAACTCAATTACTAACTAGAGATACAGCAAGTAAAGTTCTTAACTCAACAGGTATATTTAAAAATGGTAAACGACTAGACCATGTTATTGATTACATTATTGCTGTATTAGAAGCACATCAAAAACAAAAGAAAGCTACTACCATGTATAGACAATATGGTTGGAATGCTACCTTTAATAAAATAGTAATTGGTAATCGTGAGATTAGTGCTTTTGGTATTAAATATGTTCCTGTGTCAGAAGATTTAAAAGACGTTAATGCTACCTTGCAGAAAAAAGGTTCTTTTGATGAATGGAAAAAAGCTATATCAGTATATGAAAGACCAGGCATGGAGTTGAGAGCATTTGGTTTCTTCTGTGCGTTTGGTTCTTTGCTTATGCCTTTTTTTAAAACTAGAGAAAAATCAGCAGTAATTAATTTATATAATCCTGGCACAGGTCAAGGTAAATCTACAGTATTGCAGGCTATGACTAGTGTGTATGGTAACCCAGAGATGAATGCAAATCTTATTCAAGTTTGGGGAGATACAGGTAATGCAGTTATTAATCGTATGGGGTATATGAATAACTTACCTGCCGCCGTAGATGAATTTACTAAAGTAACTCCTGACCAATTACACGACTTTTTAAAGTTTATGTCAATGGGTCGAGGTAAAAATAGATTAAGTAGTGCCGGAGTTAATAAAGAAAGACAAAACGACACTATCTTTAATTTAATATGTGTAGTCTCAAGTAATACAGATTTTAGGACAGTCATGTTTTCAAAAAATGCTAAAGCTTCAGGTGAAATGGCTAGGTTCTTACAGTTACGTATTGAAAAAGATGACTCTTTAACTAAAGAACAAGCAGATAATTACTTTGGTAGATTGTTTGATAATTATGGACATGCTGGAGAAGTATATGCTCAATGGATTATATCTAATTTAGATACCGTTAAGACTGCCCTATCAGACACTCAAAAGAATATAGACAAAGCTTGGAACATTACAGGAGAAGACCGGAAATATTCAGCTACATTAGCTGCTGTATTTTTAGGGGCTAAAATAGCTAAGGCATTAGGCATACATAATATAGATATAGAGCCTGTCCAAAAAGCTATATATGCAGAGTTAGAAAAATCAAAGATTGATTTAAAGGCTCGTGATTTTGATGCTATGGAAACTTTAACTGAGTTTTTACATGAAAACTTAAAAAACACTTTAGTTATTAATAGTAAAACCGATGCTCGTTCTGGATTATTAGAGGCCCCTTTACTTAAACCAATGTATGAATTAAGAGTAAGAATTGAACCAGATGTCAACACAATTTACATTCCAGTAGGTATAATGCGCACATACTTAGAGACTAAGGGCAATGTAACTATGGAAGATTTTGTAGCTAAACTTAGAGATAACAAAATTTTAAAACCTAAATCAGGTGAACTTAAAGTTATTCAAAAAGGTTTAGAGGTTAGCGGTTCAGGAAGAAGATGCATATGGATTGATAACTCTACGTTTGACGACATAAAAACTAATAACTTACCATTGGATATACCACGAAGTGTTAACTAACGGAACAGATTACCAAATACTTTGGTCTGAATTTAAACCAGGCTCATCTATCTTTTTACCTGCAATTGATACTGATGCAGCGGTAGCTGCTATTACAAAAGAAAGTGAACGACTAGAGTTTGAGTTTGTTCACAAAGTAGTCATTGAGGATAATGTAAAAGGTATTCGAGTTTGGCGTTTATAACCCAGATTCAAACCTGATTTTTTGAATATATTTAACGTCTCGATCTTCAAATTTAGATATATGATCAAGCATGTTCATTTCTTCTTGTCTAAAATATCTAATTTTTTGTTGTTTTTCGTCAGGAGACATGTTTTTATTTTCTAAAACTCTTGTTTCAGCCGCTCTTAATTGACCTAAATATTTACCAATATCATCAAGTAAACCTTTTCTTGCAATAAGACCTTTGTTGTTATCTTTGTTTATATATTCTAAAGTTTCTTCAGGGCCTCTAAATTTTTCTTTATATTTATAAGTATTATAAACTTCACTTTGAATATCTCTTAATTCATAGTAATCATTTTTAGCACGATTTCCAAACTCTTTAGAATAGAATGCAGACGTGCCAGGAATAGCATTAATCAAATCTTGTGTAGAGTTAGAAGGTAATACATCTCCTCTTATATCTGCCATTAAATTGTTTGTACCTAGACGTATTAAACCTGCGCTATAACCAAAATACCCATCAAGTAAATGATCTATTTTCATAGGGGAAGATCCTGAAAGGCTACCTAGTACTTTAGCCAATTCAGATGTTCTAGCAGTGTATTGCATTTCATCTTCTCTACCACCAACACCTGTTCCCGCAATAGGTCTTCCAGTAAAATAGTCATAGTTCATAGAGGCTTCAACAAGGGGTTTAAAAGCTTGAGGCATAACTGATGGAGAAGCAATAGCGTTTATTATTCCAACTTTTATAGCTTTACCTGCTTTAGTTCCATCTTCATCTTGTTTATATAACGTATGATATAGATGTTCTGGAATAATTTTTGTAAATAAAGTAGCCAAGTCTGAACGAAGAGGAATACTTAAACCACCCATGCCTGGAAATATAAATCTTCTATCTCTAACAGAAGGATCTAGTTTTTCATAATCGTCATCATCTGAAACTAAAGCACTATATATTAAACTTAAAAGCATAGTTTTCATCATAGTATTTCTAAGCACTCTATAAGCTTCTGCTCGTTGAGAAGGAGCAATACCACGTCCTGAAGCAACTTTCATCATTACGTTTAGTGATTGTAGATAAGCACCAAAGAACGGAATAACTTGACGTCCTACAGATACCAACTTATTAGAACCTGTTCTTCTAAAGTTAATTACTTCAAAAGCACGTTCAATAGCAAGTGCTTTATCGCCTGTTTCTTTTAGTGTTTGATTATAGATAGCTTGACGAATAACATTATCAGAAGCCATAGAAAATTTTTGTAACGGGTTTCTAATTATACGATCAAACAATCCTGGTTTTTTTAATCCCGCTGCAATTTCAGCATCTGATCTACTTATATCAGCTGTGTAATCTCTAATACCTACAGCACCAACGCTTTTTAGTTGTGCCCTAGTTGCACTAGTTTTTGTAGCCGTTCTATATATTTCTTTTGCTACTTCAATAGGAATCATAAATGGATTCTCTACTCCTGAAGTGATCAGAGCACTATAAGTATCTTGGAATACTTGAGATATAGAAAACAACGGATACAATACAATGTTTTCACGTAATACGTTTGCTATCTTTGCAAGCAGGGGAAACGCAGGTAATGCTACAGTCTCCATACCTGTAAATGCTTTTACAAATAATGGGTCTTCAAAACGATACTTAACGATGCCACCGTTTTGCCATATACCAATAGTATTACTTGTAGGGCTCTTAGCACCTGGAGGTAGTTTAGTTACTTCATCTTCTAAATATTGATCTGCTGCCGCAACTAAATTTTGTGCAGCTTTGTTATTAATACCTTTTCTAATAACATAAGTCATCCAGCGTTCCATGTTATCAAACACATTATTAACAGGCTGATTACTGCCTTTAAATCTAGGATCAGTTTTAGCTCTATCTAATAAACCACGAGTGTATTCTTTAGGACCTTCTTTTTGTTCAATCTGCTCAACACGGTAGAACGGAACATAGTCCATTACATCTAATAACCCTTGCGCTTGTTCTGCAGAATAAAGACCTGAATCTACACCAAACTTTAATACTTTAGCTCTAATACTATTCCATTGATCAACAATACCATTTAATCCTGGATAAGCATCAAATAGTTTAAGAGCATTGTTAATCTCTTTTGTAGTCATATGAATATGTTTATATTCTTTTTCCCATTTAGCTTTAGCTTCTTTGTCTTTACCAGCTAGCATCATATCTAGAACATCTTCTTTTAACTCTTTATTCTTTTCTTTTAAGCTATTTAAGCGTTTACCAATCAACGCTGCATGAGCATACTTCTCCATAGTTTCATAAGGAATACCTGCCTTATCAGCAAGGGCCTTAATATTAAGCATCATCTTCTTCCAACTTGTGTTAGATTTTGATACAACATATTTATGCAAACTAGGATCGTATTTAATATCACCTTCTTCTAAAAACTGATGAGCAGGTGCTTCACTATGTAACGCTTGTGATGTGCTAATGGAATGTAATACTTTTTTAGTTTCTGCCCATTCAGCGTTTTCTTCTAACCCACGACGTATAGCATTACTTAAACCTGCATCGGATGAAAAAAAGTTAGTTTCGGCAGTGTCAAGGAAATGCTGCCATCCTTTAAACCTATCTCTAACAAATTGTTTAGGATCGTCTTTAAACTCTTTGAATGCTGATGCCTCTTCAACCTTTTCAGTTTTAAGGTTTGTATTTTTAAAGTATGCTGCAGCTTTTTGATTATTGTCTTTAGCAAACATTCTATCTTGAGGCGTGAAGTCAGGTATGGTAGCGTTACCCACTTGACGTGTGCCTGTAAATAAGTCGGGTGTTAATCCTACGACATCACTTAATAAAGTATTAGATACATCACCTAAGTTTAGAAGTTGTTTAACGAAGTTAAGGAAGTCTGTCCATAGTGAATTAACAGGAGGGGCATCCGGAACAACACTACGTTCACTTGCTAAGAATTTTTGGAAGGCTTCAGTATTGTATGCGTTAGCAATAAACTCATCCATATCTTTAAAGGCTTCACCAAAGTTTAGATCCTGTTGCATAGCAGCAACTTCAGC
>Ga0114975_10003605_pt1 | contig 10303 bp, 12 predicted proteins | sample S_130626_EF_Meta_FD_87031 | JGI IMG/M metagenome (GOLD analysis project Ga0114975, IMG submission 87031) | Freshwater microbial communities from Lake Simoncouche, Canada to study carbon cycling - S_130626_EF_MetaG | ecosystem: Environmental > Aquatic > Freshwater > Lake | place: Lake...
GACGTTGTCTACGATGACAACAATGAGCCAGTCAAGGCAAAAGAATGCGATGGTTCATGTGGAAAAAACAACATGGAACATTTCGTGGAATATGCAAAACAATGGTTCGAAGAAGGGAAGCACCGATACTTTGTATACGGGTTTCCCCGATGGGACGGACGTCATGACGGCGAAATCATCGCCAAAGACGCAGAAGACTTTTTGTGGCAACTCACAAAAGGCAAGTTACACATCTGGTGGCTCTTTCATCGAGAGCCTAAAAAGCCAGATGCAAAGAAGTACAACAAGACCGTATTACGGTTTCTTGTTTCAGGACACGACGTACCTATCAAAAAATGGGTACAAGTAGAAAAGGACTCAAAACCATGGGTCGAATATTATTAGACATGCAGAAGATTAACACCCATTTCGATAACGCTATCAAAAGCGCGACTGAACTCGAAAACGGGTTGTATCATCTTATTGCAAAAGGTTACATTGTGCATGACCTTCAAGAGGCACAACTTGCACTCGTGTTATACCTTGACGGTATTTCACGAGCGCAAGAGTTGGATAACAACAAACTTAATTCGATTAGTTTAATCGCAGTGAAAAATCTGCGAAACATCGAAAAGAAGATTGGTGAAATTCACAAACGTTCTTATGATTTATCTATAAAAATCGAAGAAGAGATGAGCGAAATAATGCAATATCTCATGTTCGATATTCACAGGCAAAAGCCATGGAAGGTGACAATTATGGAACAAGTAGTTTATGTTACGAACGGAATAAAGTTCGCAAAGGAAGCAGATGCACTCGCACTTGCTTCGGAAGTATTCAATAAAACGGGTGTGGTGATAGCGGTTGAAAAAACCGTTGTCACTCATCGCATTCGTTTTAATCACTTATACTCGTCAAAGAGTTTTGCCAAAAAATATGGACACGATTTTCTCCAGCAAGTAGTTACTTGCCCATCATACGCAATTGTATGGTGGCACGGAGAATTCGACTCTTTATTCAAGGTGAGCAAACGGAAGGAAGCATAACATGCAACGGGACGAAAGGAAAATCACAATGTCAAAGCGTAAAACGCGCTTAGCGTTAGAGGCTGCATTGGAGTTTGCAGAGCGTTCACAAGCCTACATCTTAGCCGCAAATGGCAAGATGTTTGAAGCTTCAGTATTCAGTATGTCAACTGACCTTGACCGAGCTATGATTGAACGCATTCAAAATGCCATGAAAATGGTACAGACGGCCGCAGATACGACAAAGGTATCCGCACAGGTTGTCCGTGGTGCATTTGATGATTTGCTCATGCATGGTGATAAGCCACGCGTATAACAATCACCCCTTACTCAGTAGGTATCTATTGGGTAAGGGGTTTTTTATTGTCAATTAACCACTTGACATAATCACATATACGTGGTATAATATATACATAAGGTTAGGAAAGAGAGGGGGCGTAAAAACAGTCACCTCCGCCTTATTATCGCCCGCAAGGGCTAGAAAGAATGGTATGCAAATATCATATGACGACCATCTTGCCTATTGGCAAGAGGTAATTCGACAACAAGACCTTACCGCACGGAATGTGCGTAAGGCAATTGCGGTTCAAATCGAATCGCAAATCACAAACAGCCACGGTATTAAAATCGTGGAGTCCAAGATTGCGGGTCTGACCCGCTGTGCCATTGAGGTGCAAGACGCACTCAAGTGGTACGAAACACAGATTCAATCAGGGGATGCGACATCCCCATCCACGGCGGTGGAAAACAACCGCCACGTCAAGTTCCTCGCAAAAAGTGAGGCGCTATGGCGTTCATTCTTTTCAGAGGCTAACGCCTTTGACAAAAAATTAATCCCAATTAAACAGGAAGTTGATTGGATTAATTGGAAGTATCTTAACCACCCGCTCACGCACCGTGAGACGGGCGGAAAGGAAAATCAATGAAATCATATGTTATCGCTAACGGCTTGCGGTTTTGGGTGTTCACCCGAAACAACGGCCAATGGCAGTATGTATTCGATGATTCTGGCGAAGGTGTGTTCTCTTTGGAGAGTCCGCTTTTCGCAAAACGAATCAAACCTAGTGCAAAGCATTTTTTGAAGTGGATAGCATCAACTATCCAAGAAGAAGGGGAGTAACCATGCAACACAAAATCGAACAAACCCATCTCGTCATCACTCGCACGATTGTGCGAATGCGTGACGAGGACATGGGAATGATTATCAACGACTCATCGCTCAGTGATGAAGTCAAACAAAAAATGGCGGCTCAACTGCTCGACCAAATCGAGCGTATGGAGCGCCTTCGCTCAGAGGTAATGAATATCCTCTGGGCTTAACCCACACCCCCTACTTACGAATTCACACTCGTAGGTAGGGGGTTTTTTGTACCCTAAAACACACCAGCATACCCTACCCCAAAAAGCAATGTTTTCAAAAAGCCAACGTATACAATTTCCTTAAGACTTCTTCCCTGCAACAACACAAGGAAACACACCCACACAAGAGAGAGAGAAACCACACACGAAAGAATGGGAGAAGGTATACAGAAAGAGGTGGAAAAGAGTGGGAAAAGATGCTGTTTTGTGTGCCTCCTCCATCCGCAATGCTCGTATATATCTTATTAGCGACGTGGTGCCTTGACATAATCGTGTATATGTGCTATAATATATACATAAGGTTAAGGAATAGCCATAGTGGTTATATCCTAATAGCCTTTATTATGCCTCACGAGATGAGGCTAGAAAGTAACATACAAAAATATGTTTACTTCAATTAACGTCCAATTGATCACGGCTATTCTCATTCTGATTGGTGCAATCACTATTGCACTGCTTATCGTCTGGGGAGTCGAGTTCATGGTAACCCGTGTGTTTGTGGCATTGTTGCCACACACCCCCCGTTCGTTTCAGCGATTTGTAATTTCAATTCGCATTTCGATGGAAGCAATCAACCTCTGGGGTTACACCTCAGAGGCAGATGCCTTGAACAGGTCAGCGGCCAAAACATTGGCTCGCGCAGAACGGTATGCCATGTTTGCACAACAGTGCAACGACAAGGCTTACGAATTAATCGCAGAGCGTGATGCACTGCGATAAAACTCAAAACCCCCAATCACAACTAACACTTGTGGTTGGGGGTTTTTTGTGTCTAAAAAACAGGCAGGCTATTGTAAAAAATATCATGCTACCCTGCAAATGGCAAAAGTGGCATTTTGCGAATACTACCCCCGTGTTTTGGGAATCCTTTTTGACAAACTGTATATAAGCAGTATAATGAAAGAGTCAGGAAATGCTTGACATCATAGAGGAATGTATATGCGGATTGGCCAACAGATAACAGGAACGGAATGGCATTGGATTGAAGGTGACATCTTTCATGCACGACGCACGGTCATGATAGGCGAACAACTGTTCGACTTGGTATTAAACAAACACCATATTGGCAGTGGCGCATATGACGAGACATGGTACTTGACGGTCGAGAACCAAATGGGTGTAGAGATGTTTGCTCCCATTCGTGTTGGCATTATCCCAGCCAAGGCGGCTGCATTGAAGTCCGAGAAGATTATTCGAGAATTATTAACCCCTAGCTCTCCCATTGTGGAGGGTTAGGGGTTTTTTGTGTTTTAAGGAGCAGAGATGAACACGATGTATTGGAAGAAGCTGGTAGAGAGCAAGCGGATTATTCATGTATGTGATGCAAAGCATTTATCCCTGAACGATTGGCGGTTGGCATTGTATTTGCTACAGAAGATGAACAAGTATCTTCCAAGCGAATCACGGGTACGGATTACGGATGATGATAGTCACATTACGATGCGATTGCACTTGTTCACGGTACTGAGTAAGGTAAATGAGTTGGCATTAAGTCATGGGTGTATGATACACTTGCATCGAGACGTAGTGTATGCAGGTAGTGCAGAGCATATACAACACTTTATTAAATTGGAAGCACAAGACGAAAGCGAGTAGGCATTATGGAAGAGCTACGAAAGAGTTTGGGTGAGTTGTTAGGGAATGTGTACGTGTTGTATTATCGTATGCACTCCACCCACTGGAATGTGGTAGGGTCGAACTTCCCTCAATACCATTCGTTCCTTGGGGATTTGTATGATGAGGTGTTTGATTCCATTGATGACATTGCAGAAGAGATTCGAAAGCTGGATGGCTTTCCTCCTATGGACTTGATGACCACATTGAAGATGGCCACCATCCCTGAGGGGTCTGCGATGACATATAGCGATGTGATGGACATGATGGCTGACATTGAGGAGGCCAATAGTGTGATTGTAAGTCATTTACGGGACGGGATTAAGATTGCGGACAATGCAGATGAACCGTCAACGGGTAATTTCTTGCAAGACCGCTTGAGTGCGCATTTAAAAATCGCATGGAAGTTGAAAAGCACCCTGACATACGTCGTGTAGTATTGTAAAGTATCGCCAAATGTGTTATATCTTATAGCAATTAAGAAATAATATTATTGGAGCGATGCGTGAAATCGTTTATACCTCCCATTGAAGTACAAGCTAATGCAAGACGAGCCCTCGAAGTGCGTGCCCAGAAAGCTCCAAGTGAGCGAGGCATGTTGGCCGAGGGCTTGTCTCGTGCCAGAGACCTATCGAATGGTCGTGCAATACCGTTAGACACTATCAAGCGAATGTATTCCTTTTTTGAGCGCCATGAAGTTGATAAACAAGGCAGTTCATGGTCTACCTACGGAAAGGGATGGCAGGCATGGATGGGTTGGGGTGGTGATGCTGGCCATCGCTGGGTAAAACGTATTCTGGCACGGAACAGTGACTTTCCTTCCGTTACAGGGTCAACCAATAGTGGTACAAGTGTTGAGAAGGCTGGCCCACCACAGCCACCCGCCGCCCCACCTGCAGCTCCTGCAGCAGGTGCACCCCCTGCTGACCCGAATGCTCCGCCTGTTGACCCAAATGCTCCACCAGCAGACCCGAACGCCCCTCCTGCTGACCCTTCTGCTCCCCCTCCTATTTCGGTTGAGCCGTTGGGTGAGGGAAAGTTCCGTGAAACAAATTCAGGGAAAGAGTTTGCGGTTGAACAAAAGGTCCCCAAGGATGAGGACAAGGTTAAGAATGAGCGAGACACAAAGGACTACCTTGAATCCTCTGGGTTGAAGGGAGCGAGAAGTGCATTGGCCAGTCTCGCAGTAATGGCAACAGAAAGTGTTGACCACGATGCCAAGACGCGGTTGTATAATGCAGGCTTGCTTGATTTAACCGATATGGGGATGCAAGTTAGTCCATTTGGAGCACGGTTCTTGCAAATCGTAGATGCAAACAAAGACATTGGTTCGAAAGAACAAGACATTAAGACTATTTTGCATTTTGCAGAGCGTCATGCAGCGAGTAGGAAGTCAATTCCCATTCAGCGTGCAGCAGGGCTGGACAATGACATGCAAAAGAGTGCATCGTTTTTCAACACTACAATGATGCCTCTTGATGATCAATGGTATTTGAAAGATGCATTGCAGGAAGTGGACGTGGATGATGTAACCTACATCTTCAAGGCATTCACCAAGGCCGCTGGTTCAGTACTTACGCAAGATGAATCCGTGCTGTATGAAAACCTCGTTCGTGCAATGGACAAAATAAAGGCTGATGCATTACGTGCTGGCCAAGACATTAACACGACGGAGTTTAGTCAGAAGCTTGGCACTGAAGTGACGAAAACACTCAATGACGTGATGAAGGATGTGTATCGTTCACAACTTGCACAAACGGTAAACAGTCTTGGGGGTGAGATTAGCGTATCTCAGGCAGGCAGAATGATTTCCAGAGAATGGAATGATTATCTGGTAATGCGAAACAAGCAATTGCAGGAGAGTACGCAAAACTATCTGTCTCGTTATGGGAAAGATGAAACTCAAGCCCAGGGTATGGACATTGCGTTTGGAAAAAGACGTGCAGAAATCATTGCAATCACGGAAGCAACGAATGCGAAAGCACTAGTTGCAAAATCTTCGCAAATCGTGTTAAATAAGAGTGGGATTAAAACAAGATTAATTTGGCAGACAGCGGCGAGTGAAGCAACTTGTCGTCAATGCAGTTACTTAAATAATTTAGCTCAAGGCGATGGTTGGACAGAGTTACCTCCGTTACATCCGTACTGTCGCTGTACTGTGAGGGTAGAAAATGCCTAAAGAAACCTATCAACCTGAGAAATTTAATGATGACCCAGAGGGAAATGGGATGGCAATGAGCCAATTGTATGCGATTAAAGACAAATCCATGCAGCTGGCCGAAATGCTTTCCACCAAACTCGTTGGACTTGAAGCATGGCAACAAGCAAAGGTTACCACTGCGTCGGATGAAATTGGCGCAGTGTACGATGCGGTGAAATATCGCGGAGCTCCTGACACTAAAAAGTTTTTAATTGCAAAAAGTCAGGGTCACTCCCCTGATATACAGAAGGAGGGAATGGCTGACGCCACAGAAATGAGCAACTCAACATTTATCAAATTTGCCACGTTCGAAAAAGCCTCACCCGATCAACAGATTGTAGTGGGATATGCGTCATCAGAGCGTGTTGATGGCCAAAATGACATCGTTGACCCAGAAGCATTGAATCAAGCCCTTGGCGATTACATGCAATGGGCTAATCTTCGTGAAATGCACCAGCCTAAGGCCGTTGGCAAGGTGCTTTCTGCTACCCCTATTCGTGGAACTATTCAACTCAAAGATGGCACCAAGTTATCAAACCCCTTGCGTATCATTTGTCAAATCATTGACAAGGAAACATGGGAAAAGGTAAAGACAGGTGTTCTCAAGGGTTTTTCTATTGGTGGCAAAGTATTGCAAGCCGCTACCAACAAAATGAATGGCAAAGAAGTGCGTCGTATCACAGGATTGCAATTGCATGAGATTAGCTTAGTTGATCGTCCTGCAAATCCTGACGCCCGTATTGTGCTTATGAAGCGTGACGATAGTACCCCTGCTGAAGACCTCATTCAGAAAGCGGCTATGTCAGACCCATCAAAAATCCTGCCTCAGTTGCAACAACTGCGGAATCAAGCCGAAATGGATGGTGACCTCGAACAAGCAGAACGCTACAACGAAGTCATCTCCCTCATGCTTGAGGCCATGGGTGTTATTCCTCGCGGAACGACACGTGATGTCCAAGGAGTCGAATCAGGGGAAGATGATAACGAAAATCCCATCACCACTCCCACCCCTGGCGGTAAGTTTGCTGGTGGAGGTCAAAAAACTCCTGACGTTGGCGCCCCCAACGCAGGTACACCAGGAAACATGCCATCCGACATGATGAATATGGATCAGGTGTATGCCTACAATCCTGCGTTTCAGAACACGGCGAACGTTGCCTATGCCCAAATGGCTGACGACTTACAGAAAGCTGGACGCATGTTAAGTGCATCAACTGAAGGACAGTTGAACCAGATTATGAACGCCGTTCAGTTTATCATGCAGCAAATCAACATGCTAAAGAACAACAACCAAGCGTCACGAGGCCCCGATGCAGGCGGTATGCCACCGCAGGCTGGCGGAATGCCTCCACAAGCAGGCGGTATGCCACCACAAGCGGGTGGAATGCCTCCTCAGGCGAATGGCGTGCCTCCTGGTGTTGATATGTCTGCCATCCCCTCAGACCAAGTGCCTGTACAAGCTGAGTCTCCTACTCCGCAAGTGCAATCGCAGATTGTACCCCAACAGCCACCGTCTTCATTAGCCCCCAGCCCTGACACTATGTCCATGTTGCGTGGTATTGGCAACCCCGTGTTGGCCGCATCACAAGGCATTACGGACTTGAAGAAGGGAGATGTGGATATAGCAAGTATAGAGAAGGAAATAACAGAAATGGAAAATTTGACCGAAAATAGCGCACCACCTATGGAAGCTATGGAAGGAACTCCAGCAGATGTGGCGTCTATTGATGTTGATGCCATTACCAAGTCACTGACTGGATTCATTTCATCGCAATTGAGCGCCCTTAACAAGCAGATGGAACGCATGGAAACATCTGCCAAAGAGCAACACACATCAATTTTCGATACCGTGAACCCATTGACTGAGGCAGTGAACAACACCAAAGCAATGGTTGAACCGTTGATGGAGAAAATGACCGCTCTTGAGCCGCTGATTGAGAAGGTGGACAGTTTATCACAACGGATTGAAGCAATTGAAAACACACCAGTGGGCAACACCCCCGTTCTTCGTGGCACTGCAGTGAGCAAAGCACTCGGTGGCGAAAGCGCAGAGCAGGGTACAGGTCGTTCAGTCGGTGAGTTGGAAACATTGTACAAGATGTTGGACGAGGCACAAGACCCAATCATTCGCACCAAGTTGCGTGAACAAGTAGCGTTCGCAGAAGCTAAAAATATTTTTCGTCGCTAATTATTGAAGGAGTATTTGTTTAAATGAGTAACATTACCAACGACACACTAGACTTGATCAAGAAGGCACAGAACTACAGCCAAGATCAAATTGCGAAGTCCATTACCACTGCCAATAACTTGTCTGCATATGACTTGCAAGCTCCTGCAAAGAACTTGTATCCTGTGCAGACCCCTATCCGCAATACCTTGCCCAGAACCACTGGTATTGGTACTGCAACCAATTGGCGCACAATCAACAGCATTGTTGGCTCAGGCTTTGACGGTTCAGGCTGGGTTCCTGAAGGTCAGCGCTCAGGTCGAATGAGCTATGTCACCAATTCACTGAGTGCGTCGTTTAAGACCATCGGTGAAGAAGACCAAGCATCATACGAAGCCATTAACGCAGGTCGCGGATTCGAAGATATTCGGGCTCGTATGACCATGCGTTTGCTTCAAAAGTTGATGTTGAAGGAAGAATCAGCCATCATTGGTGGTAACCAAAGCGTCAGCCTTTCAACTCCTGCTGCACCAACCCTAACCGTTGGCGCAACTGGTGGTACGGTTGTTGCTGGCACGTATTTCGCATACGTTGTTGCCTTGACCTACGAAGGCTATCGCAATTCATCTGCTATCGCCGTGGCCACAAGCCAAACCATCACAGGTGCAGACGGCTTGACCTTTGCACTTGCTGGTGGTAGCTCAGCCCTTTCCGCTGCATCATCATCACAGGCTGTTACCCTTGGTCAAACCTTGCGTATGAGCACTCCCGTAATCAACGGAGCTGTTGCTTATGCATGGTACGTGACCTTGACTCCTGCTTCAACGGCTACTGCCTACTTGCAGGGTATCACCACCTTGAATTCATTCGAAATCACCGCTCCAATCATCGCCACGGGTACACAGTTGGCAAGTGCTATTACGGCGAACAACACCATCAATTCACTCGCATTCAACGGCTTGTTGTACCAAGGGTTTGCTTCAGGTTCAGGTGCTTACGTGAAGAGCTTAGCCACTGGTACTGCTGGTGCTGGCACTCCCCTTACCTCATCAGGTCGTGGTTCAGTAGAAGAAATTGACGACATGTTGATTAGCATGTGGAATCAAAATCAATTGTCACCCACGGTCATCTACTGTAACGCACAAGAAATCCGCAACATCTCAAAGAAGGTGTTGATTGGTAACACCACCCCAATGGTTCGTTACAACGTCGGTGAAAATGCATCGTCAATGCAATTGGCTGCATCACCCTTCGTTGATACGTACTTTAACCCCATTACCAAGCAACCACTGCGAATTGAAGTTCACCCCAACGTTCCCCCAGGCACAATCTTGGCATGGGCTGACGACTTGCCTGCACAATATCAGTCATCAGAAGTCCCGAACGTGGCCGAAATCCGCGCTCGTCAAGACTACTACCAGATTGACTGGCCTGTCACCAGCCGTCAACAAGCCGTTGGCGTGTATTGTGAAGAAGTACTTGTGGTGTACGCACCTTTTGCAATTGGTATCATCAACAATATCGCAAATTCGTAACAGAGGTAACATGAATGGATTACACCACGACTGCGGATGTATTTGCATACGGTGACGTGGCCGCTCCATCAGCGAATCAGACGGCGGTGATGAATAAAATCGTCACCGCCGTTTCGTCTCGTGTGGACAAGATATGTTCAATGAATTTCTCATATGGTACGTATACCAACCGTCAATTGCCTGTACGAATTGGCCTTGATGGACTGCTTACTATCTACGTTGATTCACCAACCATCACCACACTGACGAGTGCAAGTCTGCGTGTAGGGAATTTAGCACAGCTACTTCCCATTAGCATTGCAAATGCAGTAGAAGAAGAGCATCCATATGGTACAAAGGTGTTGTTTTTTGGCCTTGATTACTACAACGTGCGAGAGGTGTCAATGCTAAAGGCATATCTTTCGTATAGTGGAGGCTGGGCAAC
>Ga0114975_10003611_pt1 | contig 10287 bp, 13 predicted proteins | sample S_130626_EF_Meta_FD_87031 | JGI IMG/M metagenome (GOLD analysis project Ga0114975, IMG submission 87031) | Freshwater microbial communities from Lake Simoncouche, Canada to study carbon cycling - S_130626_EF_MetaG | ecosystem: Environmental > Aquatic > Freshwater > Lake | place: Lake...
GTATTTTTATGCCAATAACGGGTCTACTCAATATGCAACAATAACATCATCTGCTACTGAATTTAGACTTTCTTCTGTTCCTGCCGCCGCTGTTCAAACTTTTTACACCAATGGCGCAGAACGTATGCGTATCGACTCCAGCGGCAACGTGGGGATTGGTACAAGTTCGCCTAGCTACAAGCTAGACATCACAGGTTCAACCGCCCGTGTTTACAACGATGCAGCAACCCTTTTATTGCAGAGGCCAACCAATAGTAGGTCGGGAAGCATTAGTCTAACTGGTACAACTGGCGCTATCCAATACTACGCGGGGACTAACGGCGCTGGTGAGGCATCAAGTGTTGCACATCAGTTTTACAGCGATTCTCCATCAACATTGTCGTCATTGATGACAATTTTGGGTGGCGGCAACGTGGGGATTGGAACTACTTCGCCATCAGTTAAGTTCCAAGTTAATCACTCATCTGACGTAGCGGCAATTAACGCATCTGGAGGCGGCGTCACGTTAGGTATGAGCAACTCATCTGCAAATGATGTTTTGCTCCGAATGACCAATAACTCAAGCAACTTTTACGACATAAGAAACATATCTAGCAGTTCCAATTTTTCATTGGACTATAACGGCACAAGCCGAATGACATTTAGAGCATCTGATGGTGTTTTATTTGTGCCAAGCGTTTACGCAACTACCAACGCTGCCGCCGCAAACGTGTATGTAGGCTCGGATGGGAGCATAGTGCGCTCTACATCATCTTTGAAATATAAAAAAGATGTGCAAGATGCAACACACGGTCTTGCTGATGTTCTTAAATTGCGTTCAGTCACATACAAAGGCAAATCAGAATCTAATGGTGATACTGTTTTTGGTGGTTTCATTGCTGAAGAAATAGACGCACTAGGGTTAACAGAATTTGTGCAATACGCAGATGATGGAAGTCCGGATGCACTTGCTTACGGAAACATGGTTTCATTGCTTGCAAAAGCCATCCAAGAACAGCAAGCCCTCATCACCTCCCTGACAGCCCGCATTGCGGCACTTGAATCAACCTAAAGGACTTACCATGACCACTACAACTTGGAACATCGTACAAACTGACTACTTGGTAGCAGACGGCTTTATCACCACCGCGCACTGGACAGCAAACGCTGTTGATGGAGCATACACCGCTGGCGCTTACGGGTCTTGCGGCTTTGCGGCTGCTACGCCATCTATCCCCTACGCCAGTGTGACCATGCAGGAAGTGCTGGATTGGTGCTGGGCTAACGGCGTGGACAAGGCCACTGTAGAGGCTAACCTTGCCGCACAAATTGCGCTGCTGAAAAACCCCGTAACCGCCGCTGGCACACCTTGGTAACGGGAAGCCACCACCCGACCTTGGTGGCGCATTGAAAGGACGATGATGGCAAATACTAAAACTCCCATCTCTATTGACGGCGTTGAGTACCAGTTTGAAGACATGACCCAAGAGCAGCAAATCTTGGTCAACCATGTCGCGGACTTAGACCGCAAACTTGGCTCGGCAAAATTTAACGTAGACCAGATGCAAGTTGGTCGGGATGCATTCTTTGGGTTCCTCAAGAACTCTTTGGCGCAGCCCGCAGTGACCGACGCAACCGTAGTGGAGTAAACGTGGAAAACCAGCAATTATTCAATCTTGTCGTGGTGATTGCTGGGTTTCTGGCCGCATACGTTTTGAACAACATGACCCGCCAGATTCAAAAGCTGGAGGACAAGGTCAACGAACTTCCGGTCACCTACGTCATCAAGGGCGACTACCGAGAGGACATTGCCGAGGTGAAGACCATCTTGAAGCAGATTTTTGACAAGCTGGACAGCAAGGCTGACAAATGAATGCGCTGGCTGCCCATACTCTTTGCTGCCGCGCTGGTGTACGGCGCGACAGCCAAGCGCGAGTGCAGCGTATCTGAGTTTGTTGAGATAGGGTACAGCAGCCATGACCCCAAAGAACGCGCAGACAGGGTTGGGGGCTGGCTTGAAGACACAGGGCCATATTGCACCAAGGAGCAACTGGCCCTTATTTACAACAACTTGGCAACGGTGCTGGGTGTGGCGGACAACGTGAAGATTCGCTCCAAGGTTGAGCGACTGTATGAAAAGGCAAAATGATGGATGCAAAAGACAGACTGATTTACTGGGTGACCATGATGGTGACCGCCACCTTGTGTTCCGTGGTCGTTGTACTCATCGGAGCGCTTGTTCACGGATTGTTTGTGAAAGAGGTGGACAACACCAAGATTTTTGAAATCATCGGCCCAGCGTTTCAGACCATCGTCGGTGGACTTATTGGCTGGCTCAGTGGCTTGAAGGTCGGTAGCCACATGGACGAAATCAAAGTAGGAGAAACAAATGGCTGATGACCTCTTATCCTCACTCAATCCAGTCAATGCGTTGTTCAAGATTGGTAGCCAAGTAATTGACCGGGTCTGGCCTGACCCCGAAAAAGCTGCGGCTGCAAAGCTGGAACTGTTCAAGATGCAGCAGTCCGGTGAACTTGCCGCGATGGCGGGCCAACTGGACATCAACAAGGCAGAAGCTGCCAACCCATCGGTGTTTGTGTCTGGCTGGCGTCCATTTATTGGCTGGGTCTGCGGCAGCGGGTTTGCCATCCAGTTTGTCATTGGCCCGATGGCCGAGTGGGGTTCTGCTGTGTACGGCCACCCCGTCAAGTTCCCGCAGATGGACATGTCCACCATGATGCCCCTGCTGCTGGGCATGTTGGGCTTGGGCGCGATGCGCACGGCTGAGAAGATGCAAGGTGTGGCCGCAAAATGAAAGAAAACTTTGACGCCTGCTTTGCCAAGGTCATAAAGTCCGAAGGCGGCTACGTCAACGACCCGGCGGACCGTGGTGGCGAGACCAACCTTGGCGTCACTGTCGGCGCATGGGGCGCATACCTAAACCGCGCCATCCAACCCGGTGAGATGAAGCTGCTGACACAAGAAAAGGTCAAGCCGTTTTACAAGTCTATGTACTGGGACAAGGTGAAGGGCGACGACCTGCCCGTAGGCGTCGATTACGCCGTTTTTGACTTTGCGGTGAACGCAGGGGTTGGCCGGGCCGCAAAGTTCCTCCAGCGGGCCGTGGGGGCCTTGGATGACGGCGCTATCGGGCCCGGTACGCTGGCCTTGGTGGCCAAAATCACCCCGGGGAAGCTGCTGCAAAACTTTGCGGAGCAGAAGGAAGCGTTTTACAATACCCTCGCCGACAAAAACCCAACCCAACAGAAGTTCCTGAAGGGCTGGCTTGCCCGTGTGGACCATGTGCAGACGGCGGCTACTTCGATGCTGGCATAAGGATCAACAATGGCTACGACCGCTTACGCGCTGACTTACGATGGTCTGAGCACTCTGGTGCTCCAGTATCTGGAGCGTAGCGACGCTGCGGTCGTCAACTTCATCCCCACCGCCGTCATGTTGGCGGAATTTGAGATCGCGCAGGACATCAAGACCCTTGGCCAGATGATCGTGGCCGACGGTACGATGACCGCCAGCAACCCGGTGATCGCCAAGCCCGCGCTATGGCGCAAGACGGTCTCCATGACCCTCACCCTCGCCAGCGGTGAAAAACAACCGGTGTACCTGCGCAAGCTGGAATACCTCAGCAGCTACGCGCCCGACGTGACCGCCACCGGCACGCCGCTGTACTACGCCGACTATGACTACGACAACTGGTTCATCGCCCCGACGCCCAGCGCTAATTTTGCTTTTGAGGCGCTCTGTTACACCCGGCTGACCCCGCTGTCGTCCAGCAACCAAACCAACTGGCTTACCCGAAACGCGCCCAACGCTCTGCTTTTTGGCACGCTCAAGCAGACCGCGCCTTTTCTCAAGGACGACGCACGGTTGGCTGTGTGGTCGCAGATGTTTGACAAGGCAATGGCCGCGCTGAAGGTTGAAGACCAGCTCCGCATCGGTGACCGCCAAGCAGTAGCACAGGACTCTTAACATGACCACGTATACCAACCCGTTCACCGGCCAGACCATCAACCCGTCGCAGGTCAGCTATGAGTCGTTGACCATGGCGGCCAATACTTTGCTGGACTGGCCCATCAACGGCACGACCGGTACTCCAACGGCCAACATCATCGACGTCACGGCCTCCGTAGCAAGCCTGAACCTGATCTTGCCTCCGGCGACGCAGGTATCCACCGGGCAGACGGTGCTGGTGCGCAATACCGGCTCCAACTCCTTCACGGTCACAAGTTACGCGGCCACCGGCGTCGGTGCGACCATCGTCACAATAGCTTCCGGCATTGCCCAGTACATCTACCTGACCAACAACTCCACAATTGCCGGTACTTGGGCCAGCGTGACGCTGGGCGCGGGTACGTCGTCCGCTAACGCCTCCGCGCTTGCCGGGTACGGACTGACCGCCATTGGTTTGACCCTAAACCAGTCGTACAGCACCACCGCGTACTACTCCAGCACCACTTTGCCGTCGACTATTCGCGCCCAGCTTGCGCTGTGGTCCAGCGGCGTGGGCACCTTGACCATGCCCTCCGCAGCTACCGTTGGTGCGGGTTGGTTCTGCATGATCCGCAACGGCGGGACCGGTATTCTGACCCTTGCGGTCACCGGGGCCGACACCATTGACGGGGCGTCCTCGCAACAGCTCCAGCTCACCGAATCGTTGGTGATCGTGTCCGACGGCACAAACTGGAACACCTTCGGGTACGGCCGGTCCAACACCTTTGCCTACACCCAGCTATCGCTTTCGGTGACCGGCGGCACGCTGACGTTGTCTTCTGCGCAAGCAGCAAACACAATTCAGCTCTACGCCGGTACGCTGACGTCTAATCAGATTCTGGTTGTCCCGTCCACGGTGCAGTTGTATTCCATCACCAACAACACCACGGGTGCCTACACCTTCACGGTGAAAACGGCTGTATCGGGCGGCGCTACCGTAACCGTGGCCCAGAACACGTCTCTGATCATTGTTTGCGATGGGACTAACGTCTACAACGCCGCGTCCGGTTCATCCAGCACGATTACGTCGCTGACGCTGGGTAACGGCTCCTTGGCGGTTCCATCGTTAAAATTTTCGGGTGACCTTAATTCCGGTTTGTATTTACCTAACACCAGTCAAGTGGGTTTTGTTATTGCAAATGCCCAAGCCGGGTACTACAACGCCACCGGCCTCACCATGGCCGGTACCGGCACGTTTATCGGCGGCGTGTCCGGCGGGACGTTCTAATGACCGCAAAAGTCGTGTCCATGCAGATTCCCGCTGGTATCCAGCGAGATGGAACTGTGCTCGACTCGCCTTGCTACGTTGACGGTAAATGGGTACGGTTTCAGCGCGGACGCCCGCGCAAGATTGGCGGGTACGACGGCATCTTTTTGAACGCTACGGGCATCTCGCGCGGCATGGCTATGACCGCCGTCAACGGGTTCAACTACGTAGTCTCGGGTTACAACAACGGCTTGCAGCAGTGGGTCACGGACACCGACGGCGGCGTTGGCTCAGGCCCGTACAACTACATACTGAACAACTTTACGGCCAGCGACGACAACCTGTGGCAGTTTGACATTGCCTTTGACTCCACCGGGGGCAACACCAACAACTTGGTGGCGCACCCCGGCCAAAACCTAACCTACATCACGTCCACGGTAAACACCCCGGTGCTGTATGGAACTTTTCCGGGCAGCTTTGGCTTGCTGACTGGCGTAACTATCACCGGTGTGGCTGGGCAGTTTGCTTGCTCCGCATCCAACGTCATATTCACTGTCAACCAGCAGTTGACGATCAGTGGCACTTTTGGTGGTACGGGCAGCATCACCGGGTACGTCAATCCAACAACGTATTTCATCATCGCCACCAACGGCTCTACAACATTCACCCTGTCCACGACCTACGGCGGCACGGCCATCACTACGACTGCTGGTACGCCCACCGGTCTAACCTACACGGCAGCGCCGTCGTTGACCAAGGTCGGCCTGTTCACCGCAGAGGGCGTTACGGTCAATACCAACACCACGTTCACCCTGTCGGCGGCCAATGTCCGCGTTGGGGCTGGCCAAACCATCACTGGGTCCGGCATTCCGGCAAGCACGACGGTCGTCTCGGTTACTGGGACCACCGTGGTGATGTCGGCTGCGGCCACCGCGTCGGCGACCATCACGGCCACCTTCGACAACAGCATCGCCGTCTCCGGCGGGTGCGTGGTGATCCACCCGTACCTGTTCATCTACGGCAACAACGGCCTGATCCAAAACTCCAGCGCAGGCGACTTTGCGAACTGGGTTTCGCCGGACGCCAACGCAACCAACGTGGCCACCGGCAAGATCATCAAGGGGCTACCCATACGCGGCGGCTCAACGTCGCCCAGCGGCCTGTTCTGGGCTGCTGACGCGCTTATTCGCGTTAGCTTCCAGCCGTCCAGCTCGGGCGGCGTGAACTACTACTGGGCCTATGACTTGGTGAGCAGCCAGACGTCCATCATGTCGTCCAGCAGCGTCATTGAGTACGACGGCATTTTTTACTGGTGCGGTGTTGACCGGTTTCTCTCCTACAACGGCGTGGTGCAAGAGATCCCGAACAACAACAACCAAAACTACTTTTTTGATAACCTGAACTACGCCCAGCGCCAAAAGGTCTGGGCGACCAAAGTTCCGCGTTACGGCGAGATCTGGTGGTTTTACCCCAAGGGCGATGCGACCGAATGCACCGACGCGATCATCTACAACACCCGAGATAAGGTCTGGTATGACGCCGGGCAAGCGCTTGGCGCACGCCGGTCTGCGGGCGTGTTTTCTGAGGTGTTCCCAAAACCAGTGTGGGCGGGCAACGAAGTCAACAGCGCCGGAACCTACACCCTATGGCAGCACGAGACGGGCTACGACCAGATCTACCTGACCAACGTAGACGCTATCCAAAGCTATTTTGAGACCTTCAACATTGGCACGCTGGGCGGGCTGGTGGGCACACCGCAGCAGCCCGGCGACAACCTATGGACCCGCATCGAGCGCATTGAGCCGGACTTCGTGCAGGTCGGCGACATGACCGTCGTGGTCACCGGGCAGGGCTACGCGGATGACGTTGTGGTGGACTCCGACCCCTACACGTTTTCGCCCGGTACGCTCAAGGTCGACATGCGTGAACAGCGCCGCGAGATGCGGTTGCGGTTTGAGTCGAATACCTACAACGGCAACTACCAAACCGGGCGCGTGCTGCTGTCCCTCACCACCGGCGATGTGCGTTCCACGGGCAACCCATGATCGACATCACCCAAACCAAAGAGGTTTATGACCCACGCGGCTTGTCGTGGGGATACTGGTGCGCGTCCATGGCCAGCCTGTTTGCGGCCAATCAACTAGGAACCGTGGAAGAGCCGCGTTGGCGCGAGTGGGCCGACGGGCTGGCCGGTATTGGCCGCTTCACCGGCTCACCGGACAGCCGCAGCTTCAGTACGTGGCAAGATTGGGCCTTCGCCCTTAACAACTCGTTGCGGAGATGACCGTGGCCGTCGTAGCTAAAGTCCCCTTCGCGCAAGTTCACCAGACATGGCCGCTGGTGGAGCAGTATTTCGCCGCCGTTGAGCCGTATACCAAAGGCGACTACACGCTTGACCAGATGAGGTTGAAGTTGGGCGTTGGTGACTGGTGGCTCATCACTGTGACCGAGGGCGAGACCATCATTGGTTCGCTGTCAATGGTTTATGAAAACCGGGCCAATGCCCGTGTGGCCTTCATCACCTGTTTGGCTGGCGAAGGAATGACCACCGACGACAATTGGGCACAACTGCAAGCTATCTGCAAAAAAGACGGAGCCACCATGATTGAAGCGGCCATGCGTCCGTCCACCTTTCGACTCTGGTCACGGCTGGGGTTTGAAGAGAAGTACCTCATTGCGGAGGCCAAGCTGTGAACATCCTTGAGCAAAAACGCAAGCTGCTAGGCCACTGCTACATGGGTGGCGGTGGCAGCAATAGCGGCGGTGGTGGTGGCAATGGCGGCAGCGCCAATGATGGCAATGCTGGAGAAGCAGAAGCAAAAGCATATGCCGCCCCGGCCCCAACAAGCACTAGCCCCGGTTCGCGTGACCCTGTACAACAAGCTCAAGATAGCAATGCCGCAGCAGTCGCCGCTGCCGCAGCCGACGCCGCAAGAGCGCCCGTAGGAGAGACAGCAAGAGAAGCGGCTCCTGTTTCACCAGTCTCTTACGCGGGTCAGTACTCCGCATCGCCCGACACTACGTCCGGTTTAGACGCCGTGGCACCCGCCAAAACAGACAACTCGTGGGCTGGCAACATTTCCCCCGCTCCGGTTGGCGACCCTAATATTGTTCCCGCTCGTAATGAGTTTTCTTCGGAACCGCCTGCTTCTGAAACCACAACTACATCCGGTTTAGACGCGGTTCCCACTGGCGAAGACAGGGGCGCGTTTGTACCAACGTCGCCATTGAGCATTGCGCAAACTGCTTTTAACGACGCCAGACAAGCGCTTGTTGACAAAATATCTAAGGAAACTGGGTTGCCAAGCTACGCGGTCCGGTTGACGCCTGCGCAGGAAGCCGGTTTGTTAGCCAAACACAGCACGACAATCGCAGATAAATGGCTCCAACCGGCAACAAGAAAAGGCGGCGAGGACATTGAACACAATGACTTGAAATTTGATATCAGCCCAGCCCAGTTGTTGGGTGAGACGCCTGACCGAGCAACGCTCAAAGCACTAAGTGACATGGGCCTTGGCGGCGTATACGGTGTTGGCGGCATAAACCCCGGCCAAAACGCAGACAACATTGTTGCGGCGCAAAACGTAAATACCGCGCTCACCGTTGCCGCTAACGTATTAAAAAACTTCATACCCGGCTATGGCGTAGTTCAATTTGCTGCAAACGTGTTGTCTGGAAAAACTACGCCCGGTCAGGCTATCGCAGGCGTATTAGGAGACAGAGTTGCGTCTCTGCTTGGAGTTTCGCCATCGATGTTCCAAGCGGCATTCAATGGAAATTATGGAGACGGGCTTGCTGGTTGGGCTACCAGCGCACTGAACTCCTACATCGCCAAAGAAACAAAAACGGACCCGCGACTTACAGCCATGGCTTTTAGCACTGTTGGGCTTCCAAGTCTTGCAAAAACCTCACTTTCGTCTTTGAATGTTGGGCCAAATATAAGTGGCGCAGCGGCTAAGGCAATTGATAGCGGCCTATCGAGTGTTGGCATCGGCAAGGGCCCGGCAACGACCAGCAGCAATGTCCCAAGCCTTGGCATGGATTCCCAAAGCCAAGTGGACAATATTCTCAACTCAGGTGGGGCTGGGTCTTTATTTGCGCCCTCGTCTGCGCCCGCAGCCGCGCCATCGTCCGCTCCAGCGGCGACCGGCAATATTTCTTCGGCTGGACCATCCAGCGAATCACACGCAGGAGCTTTGTCAGCTATGGCTAATTCAGGACCTTCCGGCGGTACATACCGCATCGGCAACACGAACTACACGCCCTACTCGCAGGATCTGGCGCAGCTCAATTTGACTCCAGATGAATTCACCAAGCAGTCGGATATCGGGAACATCCCGGTGTACAACACCGACGTAGCCAAGATGGCAAGCGCGCCGTTTATGCAATCCAGTGACCCCTACGCCCCGTATGCCGCTGCTGCGGGCGGTTCCATCCGGCATTTTGATGAAGGCGGCGACGTTGCGCCAGCCCCAACGGCAGACCAGCTTGAGAAGCGTGCCGCGCTGCAAGCCCAAGCCGAGTACTACAAAAACTTGGACAGCGAAAAGCAAAACGCCGACATCATGTCCGCGCTCAAAAACTTGAGCGGCGTGGGCGCGGCGGAAGCAAAGCCCCAAAGCAGCCCGCTTATCCGTCTTGGGCAAGTTGGTCAGTACACCCCTCCCAAGGTGCTGCCGCAGCTTGCAGCCCTGCTGCAGTCCCGTGGCATGCGTCTGGCTGAGGGCGGCCAACCCGAGGACCACAAGCACCCCAACTACGATGGGACCCCGGTGTTCCGTACCGGCGGCCTCAGTGGGCTGGGCGGCAAGTATGTGGAGGGCAAGGGTGACGGAACCAGCGACGACATCACGGCCATGCTGGCCGATGGCGAGTACGTCTTTAGCGCCGACGTGGTGTCCGCGCTGGGCAACGGCTCCAACAAAGCCGGTGCGCAAGTCTTGGACAAAACGGTCGAAGCGATCCGTTCCCGCGCCCGATCCGCGCCCCCGGACAAACTACCCCCGGACGCCAAGTCGCCGTTAGAATACATGCAGGCTGTGAAAGGCAAGAAATATGGCTGATTTAACCCAGAGCTACGGCACGACGGCCAC
>Ga0114975_10003614_pt1 | contig 10283 bp, 8 predicted proteins | sample S_130626_EF_Meta_FD_87031 | JGI IMG/M metagenome (GOLD analysis project Ga0114975, IMG submission 87031) | Freshwater microbial communities from Lake Simoncouche, Canada to study carbon cycling - S_130626_EF_MetaG | ecosystem: Environmental > Aquatic > Freshwater > Lake | place: Lake...
ATTGGGTTTTATAACGAACCGGAAACGGGGATAATAGAGACAATGAATCCTGTAACGAACTCCACTGATACCCGAGTCGACCACAAAGTCGCAGACATCGCGTTAGCTGACTATGGTCGCAAACAGATCCAGTTAGCTGAAAACGAGATGCCAGGGCTTATGGCACTACGTGAAGAGTTCGGTCCACTTCAACCACTTCGTGGGGCTCGTATCGCTGGATCACTGCACATGACAATCCAAACTGCGATCCTGATTGAGACTCTTGTCTCTCTAGGTGCAAAAGTGCGTTGGGCATCTTGCAACATTTTTTCTACCCAAGATGAGGCTGCAGCTGCGGCTGTCGTTGGTCCGCATGGAACAGTTCAAGCACCTAAGGGTGTTCCCGTTTTTGCTTGGAAGGGCGAAAGCCTAGAAGAGTACTGGTGGTGCACTGAAAGAATTTTCGACTGGACTGAAGAAGCTATGGCTGAGGGTGCAGATTACATCGGCCCAAACATGATTCTTGATGATGGTGGCGATGCAACACTTTTGGTTCACAAAGGTCGCGAGTTTGAACTAGCTGGATCGGTGCCGCCAGCCGGAGTTGAAGACAACGACGAGTATCGGGTCATTCTTAATCTTTTAGCCGAGCAGTTCAAACTCTCCAATAATCGCTTCACTCGTATTGCAGAAGAGATTTACGGTGTTACCGAGGAAACCACTACTGGGGTTAAGCGTCTCTATGAAATGTTGAAGAGAGGTGAACTACTTTTCCCTGGCATCAACGTAAATGACTCAGTTACTAAATCTAAGTTTGATAACAAATATGGAATTCGTCATTCGCTACCGGATGGTCTAAACCGTGCAACCGATATTCTTATCGGCGGTAAAACTGTGTTTATCGCAGGCTACGGTGATGTTGGTAAGGGTGCGGCTGAGGCGATGCGTGGTCAAGGTGGTCGAGTAATCATCTCCGAGGTTGACCCTATTTGTGCTTTGCAGGCAGCGATGGATGGTTTTCAAGTAACAACCATTGACAGAGTTGTTCACGAAGTTGACTTCTTTGTAACTGGAACAGGTAACGCAGGAATCATTCGACCTGAGCACATCGAGAAGATGAAGCACCTAGCGGTTATCGCAAACATCGGTCACTTTGATAATGAGATTGACATGGATGGCATCGCACGCATGCCTGGTATCAAGAAGATTGAAGTCAAACCTCAGGTTCACCAGTGGGAATTGCCTAATGGAAAATCAGTGCTTATCCTTTCAGAAGGAAGATTGATGAACCTTGGTAATGCCACCGGTCACCCATCTTTTGTTATGAGTACATCGTTTAGCAATCAGGTGCTAGCTCAGATCGAGCTTTTCACCAAGAGGTCGGAATACCCAATCGGCGTCTATATTTTGCCTAAGTACTTGGATGAGAAAGTTGCTCGTCTACACCTTAAAGCACTTGGAGTTGAACTAACCGAACTCTCAAGTGATCAAGAAAGATACATCGGAGTGGAGCCACAGGGCCCATTCAAACCGGACCACTACAGATACTAGAAGGTGCACTGGATGTCAAAAATACTAATCGTTGAAGACGATGACGCTTTACGCGAGACTCTTGAGATAGGTCTTCGTTCAAATGGGTTTGACGTTTGCCAGGCAGCTACCGGTTTAGAAGCTATTCCAGTGTTCGAGCAGCAGAAGCCTGATTTGATTCTTCTCGATTTGATGCTGCCAGGTAAAAACGGAATTGAAATATGTCATGAGATTCGAAAGACCTCTGGGGTTCCAATCATCATGCTCACTGCTAGAACTGATGACACTGACATGATCCGTGGGTTAGAAGCAGGCGCAGATGACTATGTCACCAAGCCATACAAGATTGAAGTTCTTGTTTCTAGAATCAAGGCTCGCCTTCGCCCAATCAAGCAGGTTCAGCACACCGTTATCAAGCTTGGTCCAGTTGAGTTAGACACTTTGAGTCACGAGGTTCTAAAAAACGGTAAGAAAGTTTCGCTTACTCCACTTGAGTTCAAGCTTCTGCTAACTTTGGCGTCCCACCCGAATGAAGTGTTCTCTCGAGAGATGCTTTTGGAGCAGGTTTGGGAATACACATACAAAGCCGATACTCGTCTAGTAAACGTTCACGTTCAGCGTCTGCGCTCAAAGATTGAAGAGGATCAGGAAGATCCGAAGCTAGTACTAACCGTTCGCGGTTGGGGCTATAAAGCAGGACCTGAGTAAATGTTCATTAGCCGCATTTTCAAGGCGGCACTAGGCCGGTTTAGGTCTTCGCTGCAGCTAAGAGCACTTGCATACACTGTTGTCCTTTCTGGTTCCGCTCTAGTTCTTTTGGGTGGAGTGCTCAGCGTTTCAATAGGTAATGGTTTATTCAGCACTCGAACTGAGCAAGCAATTATTGAAAGTAATCGTGCATCATATGCGGTCTCGCGCATTTTTATGTATGTTTCAGGCAATGACCAAAAGCAACTCAATGATGCCTTGGAAGAAGTTGTTCCAGAACTTGAATCCATTGGTGTTTCCCAGAGCCGTCAGGTTGCATTTCTTTACTCCGCAGGGGATAACAACCCCCTTCACCTGAACAGCCCAAAATCGCCTTCTCTCGATGCCTCTTTGATCACAGATGAATTCAGACACAAAGTCCACTTCAGCAAGAACGTCCAGAGCCAAACTATTCAGATAGCTAGAGCCGGTGAATCACTACCTGCAATCCTGATTGGCCAGAAATTCACCTTGCCAGGTGGGGCAAAATACGAGCTCTATCTCGTCTACGACATGCAGAACGAACAACAGACCCTGGGTTTTGTGCAAAGAACATTGGTCTTAGGTGGACTAGTAACTCTGATCATCATTGGCTTCTTCTCCTTTCTAGTAACCAGCTGGTTGGTTAGACCGGTTAGAGATGCTGCTGAAGCGAGCGAGCTCATTGCCTCTGGGGAACTCGACAGAAGGTTACCTGTTCGAGGTAGCGATGTTATTTCCGTGCTAGCAACATCTTTCAATCACATGGCAGATAGCCTGCAGGAGAAGATCAAAGCGATGGGTCATCTCTCAACCATGCAGCAGCGCTTTGTCTCTGATGTGTCGCATGAACTAAGAACACCACTTACCACCATGAAGCTAACCGCAGATTACCTGTATTCCCAGAAGGAAAACTTCGAGGATATGAGTAAGCGTTCTGCTGAGATTATGCGTTCTCAGGTGGATAGGTTCGACAAACTGCTCTCTGACCTTCTAGAAATTTCTAGATACGATGCCGCTGGAGTCAAGCCACAGTATGAGATTCAGGACTTGAACGGAATAGTTGGAACTTCTTTGGAATCGATTCAGCAGTTCGCAGATTCAAAGCAGGTTTACCTTGAAGTTGAGATTCCATCTGGTGCTGTCCAGTGTGAAGTTGACATTACAAGAATTGAAAGAATTCTGAACAACCTCCTCACTAATGCGATTGAACACAGCGAAGGTAAGCCAATCAAGATTCGGGTTGGTCAGAATGAATCGGCAGTGGCAGTTAGTGTCACTGATCAAGGCATTGGCATGAACGAAGCAGAACTTGAACAAGCCTTTGAGAGATTCTGGCGTGCAGACCCATCGAGAAAGCGAACCACAGGTGGAACCGGTCTTGGTCTAGCTATTTCAATTGAAGATGCGCAATTGCATAACGGGCTTTTGGAAGTAACGGCTGCACCAAATCTTGGTGCTTGTTTCAGATTGACTTTGCCGAAGCGACAAGATCTTGCGATGGGCGAATCCCCACTGCCACTAAAGCTTGGCTCTGAATCTTAGTTATCAACAGTTAGCAGAGAAGCCCAACTTTTGATTCTGGAATTGTGCATGCTCATACAGTGACTCAATTACTAAATCTTTTTCTACCAACACCTTGCATCAGTTGCCAAAAGCCAGGTAGTCCGTTTTGTTCAGCTTGCCAAGCAAAACTTGAAATCAATCCAAGAGCAATTCAAAAAGGCGACATTACAGGTTTTGCATTCTGTGACTACGGTTTACTATCCGGAGCCATCGTCAATGCCATCAAAGAAACAGGTCAAACCAGTTTGATCGGTCCGTTGGCTAGTCTCATGGCTAAGCAGTGGCCAGAAGGATTTGCAGATTCAACCTTGGTGCCCATTCCTTCATCTCCTGCCAACTACAAACGCAGGGGATACCAGCACACCCTGAGGCTCGCTAACGCATTAGAAAAACGAATACCAGGTAGCAAATCCGCCTCACTGTTGCGCTCCTCAAGCGACCGGCTAGACCAATCGAAGCTTGGCCTAGCAGAGCGTTTAGGCAACTTAGAGGGGGCCTTTGAGGTTGATTTGAGGGGGTTTGTGAACCAAGGCAGACCCATTGTGCTTATCGATGACGTAGTGACCACAGGGGCAACAATTTCAGCTGCCAGTTCAGCGCTAGCCGAGTCAGGGCTTAGCCCAGTTAGTTTCTGTGTATTCGCGCAGACTAGGGCTAAATCTGCCTGAAATTAGCCCAATTCGGGCAGGGCTGGGTCAGTCTAAGATGGTAAGGCATACCTGAAAAGCGTTTGGAGTTCATTTTGGCATCAATTATCGACCGTCTACTACGTGCCGGTGAGGGCAAAGTCCTAGCCAAACTTCGCAATATAGTCACACAGGTAAATGCCCTCGAGCCTAGCTTTGAGTCTCTAACCGACGAAGACCTACTCCACGAAACAGCGACCCTACGCGATCGATACATCGCTGGTGAGACGCTAGATGAATTACTACCTGAAGCGTTCGCAGCGGTTCGAGAGGCTGCAAAACGAACTCTTGGCATGCGTCCATTCGATGTTCAAATAATGGGTGGAGCAGCGCTTCACCTAGGCAATATCGCTGAAATGAAAACTGGTGAAGGTAAGACTTTGGTTGCTACCTTGCCTGCATACCTAAACGCGATTGCCGGTCGTGGTGTGCACGTAATTACTACTAACGACTATCTTGCCGAGTATCAGGGTGAACTTATGGGTCGTGTCTATCGTGCCCTTGGTATGAGCACCGGAATTATTCTTTCTGGTCAGAATCCAGAAAACCGTAGAGAACAGTATTTAGCAGATATCACTTATGGAACTAACAACGAATATGGTTTTGATTACCTGCGCGACAACATGGCGCAGGGCTCAGGCGATCTAGTTCAACGCGAACACTTCTTCGCAATCGTTGATGAGGTTGACTCGATTTTGATTGATGAGGCCAGAACACCGCTGATCATTTCAGGGCCGGCATCAGGTGAAGCTAACCGTTGGTTCAATGAGTTTTCAAAGATTGTTGAAAAGTTGCAACCTGTTGTTGATTACGAAGTTGATGAGAAAAAGCGCACCGTTGGAATTCTAGAGCCAGGCATCAGCAAGGTTGAAGACTACCTAGGCATTACTAACCTATATGAAGCAGCTAATACACCTCTGATCTCTTTCCTAAACAACTCGATCAAAGCTAAAGCTTTGTTCAAGAAGGACAAAGACTACGTTGTCATGAACGGTGAAGTGCTAATTGTTGATGAGCACACCGGTCGTATTCTCGATGGCCGTCGATATAGCGAAGGTATTCACCAGGCAATTGAAGCCAAAGAAGGTGTTCAGGTAAAGGCTGAAAACCAGACCCTGGCTACCGTTACCCTGCAGAACTATTTCAGACTTTATAAGAAGCTTTCCGGCATGACTGGAACAGCTACTACTGAAGCTGCTGAATTTATGGGCACATACAAGCTTGGTGTTGTTCCCATCCCAACCAACAAGCCAATGATTCGTATTGACCAGAGCGATCTGATCTATAAGAACGAACAGGTCAAATTCGCCATGGTAGTTGAGGACATCGCTGCAAGAAATGCAAGCGGTCAACCAGTTTTAGTTGGAACTACCAGCGTTGAAAAGAGCGAGTATCTGTCCAAGCTGCTAGCTAAGCGTGGCATCAGACATGAAGTGCTTAACGCTAAAAACCATGCTCGTGAAGCAGCCATTGTCGCTCAAGCCGGCCGTTTGGGTTCTGTAACAGTTGCCACCAACATGGCTGGTCGTGGAACTGACGTCATGCTCGGTGGTAACTCTGAGCACCTAACATTTGAAGCTCTTGAAAAGCGCGGTCTTGATTCAGTTGAGAAGCCGGATGAATACGAAGCTGCTTGGGCTACTGAATATCCAAAGGTAAAGGATCAGGTTGCTGAAGAGGCAGCCAAAGTTGTTGCAGTTGGCGGGCTCTATGTTTTGGGAACTGAACGTCACGAGTCACGCCGCATCGATAACCAGCTACGTGGTCGTGCTGGCCGTCAGGGTGACCCAGGTGAATCGCGTTTCTACCTATCACTTACCGATGACCTGATGCGTTTATTTAATTCAGGTGCTGCCATGGCTCTGATGAACCGTGGCAGTGTCCCCGATGACATCGCCATCGAATCTGGAGTAGTCAGCAAGGCGATTGCTTCAGCACAATCACAGGTTGAAGGCCGTAACGCAGAAATTCGAAAGAACGTTTTGAAGTATGACGATGTGCTGAACCGTCAGCGTGAAGCAATCTATACCGACCGCAGACATATCCTTGCCGGTGATGATCTAACCGGTCGAGTAGATACCTTCTTGGAAGATGTCATCACCGCGGTAGTTGATGGTCAAATTTTTGAAAACAGTGGCACTGACTGGAATCTTGAAGAACTCTGGAAAGAGCTCAAGACTGTTTACCCGGTTGGCATCACAGTTGAAGAAGTTCTAACTGAGGCTGGAACCAGATCTAAACTGACAAAGGCATGGCTCACAAGAGAGATATTGGCCGATGCTCGCATTGCTTATTCAAAGCGTGCAGAAACCGTTGGTGAAGCTCCAATGCACGAATTGGAACGCAGAGTTGTTCTTTCAGTTCTGGACCGTAAGTGGAGAGATCACCTGTACGAGATGGATTACCTCAAAGAGGGTATTGGTCTTCGTGCCATGGCTCAGCGTGATCCTCTGGTTGAGTATCAACGTGAAGGTTTCAACATGTTTACTCAGATGATGGGTTCCATCAAGGAAGAGTCAATTGGATTCCTCTTCAACCTGGATGTCCAGGTTGAAAACAGGGCTCAAGAAGCTCCTCCAGTGCAGGCAAACCTAACCTTCAGTGCTCCAGGTGAATCTGGAAACCCTCAGGTTAGAGAAACTAAACCACAAAAGCCAGACAATGGCGAAGGCAGCTCTTTCTTCAAGAAATAGTCACAGCACCGCAACGCTCTTCGCTCGCCAACGGCCGTTATAGTCCTCTAGGCGAATTGCAACAGCTCTTGCTCTGTCTCGATTGTGCACAATAACCACGCCTTCAACTACGCCGTCTCTCGGGCTAAAACTAGAGATCTTGCCAATCACCAGATTTGGTCGCATAGTGAGTTGATTATTCTCAAGTCTTGCTCGCTTACTGGCTAATGATCGCTGACGCAGTTGTTGGTAGACACTGTCACTCAACCACCTCGCAGATTGGTCGATGTCTCTAACACCGGCAAGCGTTTCTATGACTGTCTGAGCTAGAAAAGCTAGCACTGGTTTGGGATCTCCCAACTCAGCGGCTTTGCCCAATTGACTGCCAAAAAATTCATCAGATTCGACTGGAGAGTTTTGTTTTCTTCTATGGTTCGCTTGCCTTGAGGATTTGAAGTTTGGTTCCATGAAACATCTGACTTCCCCCCATGCATGAATAAGGCAAAGATATCAAAAAATTATCCAAGTTTGATTTGGGAACGCTGGCTGTGGATAACAAGATTTACCAAATTAAAACCATCCAGAATGAACTATGGATATCGACTCAGCCATTGAGGATTTGGAAGCACAGGCCTTCTTTGCATCCATAAGTTCGAGACAAACTCAGCAACCAGCAAAAGTGATTCTGCAGGTAAATCTGATTGCGAGAGATCAAACCTTCTTCTTATCCTGGCCATTGATCGGTAAAGATTTTGTAGCCGGATTTGATACTAAAGCTAGCGGTAACAAGCCAGTCTGGCTCTTGATTCCAATAACTGCCGTGGAGTCGATGAACAGCAATTTTGCTGACATTCAGGTGGCTGAATTGTTCGCTCGAGACCTTTTGCAGAGCAGAATAATTGGTTCGAAGATTGCCATCAGAACACTAAACAACGAGGCGGCAATCTCCGGGTCACTAATAAGTCTTCAAGAGAACTATCTCTCACTGCGGTTGCCGTCAAGGCAGCTTGTGCACGTTCCAATTGGAAGCTTGAAATTTTTGGCTGTGGAGAAACTAAACAGCTCAACCGAAGATTAGGCATGATTTAGCAATGGTTGTTTTCAAGAGGAGATCAGGAAGGGTATCCGCTCGCTTTTCAGTCGGCCGCAATAAGATTCTGCTTCTCACGGCTCTTGCCCTTTTAGCATCGGCTGCATGGCTGACAAATAGCAACCAGCAGCCAGTGACTCTGCAGTTCTTCGTGGCAAGCCGCGACCTACCAAAGGCAACCGAGTTAGTTGCTTCGACTGTTTCCGCTGTAGAAATGCAACTAAACGATGCCAATGGAAAATACCTGTTGGCTGATGAGGAATTCCTTGGTAAATGGTTTCTAACTCAACCGGTTCTTGCCGGTGAACTTATTCCTAAAAGCGCAATAGCTTCGACGAAGGAGGATAACTGCACACCAATAATTCTTACCCTGGGTTCGACATTGCCAACGGCTATCAAAGTTGGCTCGAGTCTAGATATTTGGGCTGCTGAACAATCGACCGGAATAAATTCGATTCCCCATGAAGTCGCACTTAGTGCTGAGTTGATTGGAATCAAGGCCGATAGTGATGGCCTTGGTCAGAGCAATCAGAGTATTGAAATTTGTGTGTCTATTGCAGAAGTTAGATCAGTTGTCGAGGCGATAGCTAAAAAGGCAACTGTGGTTGCAGTTAGAGCAATCAAATGACTTTGATAGGGACAAAGCCTCGAGGAAGAAGGTCTCATCTAGCCGTAGTATCTGAAAATGGTGTTGAGCAGACAAGACCTCTAAACAATTCTTTATTTCCAGTAAAGGTGATTAGTTGTTGGGGGCCAGCTGGGTCTCCGGGCAAGAGTACATTGGCTAGCAATCTAGCTTGCGAGATGGCACTGCTAGGTCAGAGAGTGCTTTTAGTTGATTTGGACACCCTCTCGCCAGCACTTGCGCAGATGTTGGGTTTGGTTGAAACTCCAGCCGGCCTATCTGCCTGCCTGCGTCTGGCCGAGCAGTCAAGGCTTAGCGTGGCGGAGTTTGAGCGATTGACAGTGACTATCCAAATTGGCAGGAATGAACTCAGGTTTATGTCTGGCCTTAACTCTGCAACTCGCTGGCCAGAGGTAACTCTAGAAAGGTTAGAAAGACTTTTTGAGTCCATTAGAACTGAAATAGATCATGTGGTGATCGATTTGCCACAGGCAACTCAATTCAGAACCAATATCAACCATCCGTCCGCCATGAATCAACCATTAGATGCGGGCAGAGATGAGCTGTTAGTAAACCTGCTTAGGCAAAGCTCAAAACTAGTCATGGTTTCAGGTTGTGATCCGATAGCTGCACATAGGTTCTTAGTCGCTCAGGAGTACTTGGAAGAAACTGGTTCGACCCTAAACCCATACACAGTTATAAACCGGTTTAGGACAACTGCACTGGGAAGCAAAGCTAAGGCTGAGTTGGAGGAAACCTATCTGACCTTAGCCAAGGTAAGAATTGATGCCTACATTCCAGATGAACCTGAGAATCTAGACCGCGCACTATTGAATGGGTTGCCATTAGCGCTCCTAAAGCGCTCTTCCCCTGCCCGCCAAGCCATCAGTGATTTAGCCAGACAATTACTGCTAGATAGTGCAGCAGGGGATGCGCTGGCTAAACTTTCTTAGGTGTCCACACTTTCCGATTTAATGAAGCAATACGGGCAGAGCCACAATGCCGATATTGAGTGGCTGCACGCGCTCATTGGAGACTGGCAGGTCATCGCTGACCTCAGCTTTGCCGATCTTGTGCTTTGGATTTCTGATGGTAAAAATGGCTTTATTGCGGCAGGTCATGCAAGACCTTCAAGTGCAGCGACAGTTTTCTATCGTGACATCACCGGTAAGCCAGTCGAGAAAGCCTGGGCTTCTCTTGTCAGCAGTGCTTACAAAACAGGTAAGAGCGTCGACTACTCCGAGCCAGATAAATACCAGGGCTTACCAGCAAGACTGAGTGCTGTCCCTGTTTTCAGAAGACTAAACATTGAATCCGGAACTGACATCACACCAAGTCCTATTGCAGTTGTGACCAAGCACACCAACTTAGGTGAAGCAGCAGCACCTAACAAAACCAGAATTAATCTC
>Ga0114975_10003615_pt1 | contig 10281 bp, 9 predicted proteins | sample S_130626_EF_Meta_FD_87031 | JGI IMG/M metagenome (GOLD analysis project Ga0114975, IMG submission 87031) | Freshwater microbial communities from Lake Simoncouche, Canada to study carbon cycling - S_130626_EF_MetaG | ecosystem: Environmental > Aquatic > Freshwater > Lake | place: Lake...
GCGGAACTTCAATTACGATTACTGGAACTTATTTTACCGATGCGACAGCAGTCACAATTGGTGGCGTTGCCGTCACTGAATTTACAGTTGTTGACTCGACTACTATAACTGCAACCACAGATGCCAATGTTGCTGGTTCCGCAAGTGTGTTGGTCACAACTCCAAGCGGTACAAATGACGAAACAACTATTTTCCTTTATACATTACCTATTTCAGAAATAGCAAGTGTGTCTCCGTCTAGTGGATCGACATTAGGTGGAACTTCGATTACGATTACTGGAACTTATTTTACCGATGCGACAGCAGTTACAATTGGTGGCGTTGCCGTCACTGAATTTACAGTTGTTGACTCGACTACTATAACTGCAACCACAGATGTCAATGTTGCTGGTTCCGCAAGTGTGTTGGTCACAACTCCAAGCGGTACAAATGATGCAAATAGCTTGTTCGAATATGTTTTAGTACTGCCCGTAGTTTCAAGCGTGTCTCCTTCTAGTGGATCGACATTGGGTGGAACTTCTATTACGATTACTGGAACTTATTTTACCGATGCGACAGCAGTCACAATTGGTGGCGTTGCCGTCACTGAATTTACAGTTGTTGACTCGACCACCATTACTGCTACCACAGATGTCAATGTTGCTGGTTCCGCAAGTGTGTTGGTCACAACTCCAAGTGGCACAAATGAAGCAAATAGTTTGTTCGAATATGTTGTTACTACTCCGACAGTGTCAAGCGTGTCTCCGTCTAGTGGATCAACATTAGGCGGAACTTCGATTGCAATTATTGGAACTTATTTTACTGATGCGACAGAAGTCACAATTGGTGGCGTTGCTGTTGCCGAATTTACAGTCGTGAATTCTACAGCCATTGTTGCGACCACAAGTGCCAATGTTGTTGGTTCCGCAAGTGTGTTGGTCACAACTCCAAGTGGCACAAATGAAGCAAATAGTTTGTTCGAATATGTCGAAACTACTCCGACAGTGTCGAGCGTGTCTCCGTCTAGTGGTTCTATATTAGGCGGAACTTCGATTACGATTACTGGAACTTATTTTGCTGATGTGATATCAGTTACAATTGGTGGCGTTGCCGTTATTGAGTTTACAGTCGTTGACTCAACCACTATAACTGCAACCACAGATGCCAATGTCGCTGGTTCTTCAAGTGTGTTGGTTACAACGCCAAGTGGCACAAATGATGCGAATAGTTTTTTCGAATATATTGAAACTTCTCCAACAGTAGCAAGCGTTTCTCCATCTAGTGGATTTACATCAGGTGGTGCTTTAATTACGATTACTGGAACTTATTTTGCTGATGTGATATCAGTTACAATTGGCGGTGTTGCCGTTATTGAGTTTACAGTTGTTGACTCGACCACTATAACTGCAACCACAGATGTTAATATTGCTGGTCCCGCAAGTGTGTTAGTTACAACGCTAGGTGGTACAAATGACGCAAATATTTTGTTCGAATACATTGAAAATGCTCCCACAGTAGCCAGCGTCTCTCCATCTAGTGGATCAACATTGGGCGGAACTTTCATTACGATTACTGGTGAAAATTTTACGGGAACTACAGAAGTTACAATTGGTGGCATTGCTGTTACTGAGTTCACAGTAGTTAATCCGACCACCATCACTGCAACCACAGATGTTAATGTTGCTGGAACTTCTAGCGTGTTAGTTATAGTGCCAAGTGGTACAAATGATGCAAATAGTTTGTTCGAATATGTTGAAGTGCCACCTACAGTAGTCAGCGTTTCTCCCTCTGGCGGATCAACATTGGGTGGAACTTCAATTGAAATTACTGGAGAAAATTTTACTGGAACTACAGAAGTTACAATTGGTGGCATTGCTGTTACCGAGTTTACAGTCGTGGATTCGACTACTATCACTGCTATCACAGGTGCCAATGTTCTTGGTTCTTCAAGTGTGTTGGTCGCAACGCCAAGTGGTACAAATGACGCAAATAGCTTATTCGAATACATTGAAGTGCCACCTACAGTAACCAGCGTTTATCCGTCTAATGGCTCTATATCTGGCGGAACTTCGATTACGATTACTGGAGAAAATTTTACGGGAACTACAGAAGTCACAATTGGTGGCATTGCTGTTATCGAATTTACAGTCGTGGACTCGAATACTATCATTGCGATCACAGATTCTAATGTTCTTGGTTCTGCAAGTGTGTTGGTTACAACTCCAAGTGGCACAAATGACGCAAATAGTTTATTCGAATATGCTTTGACTTTTATTTCTGATTCTGAAAATATTATAATATTTGGAACAGCTATTGTTAATTTAAATCTTAGCGTCATTGCTGATGGAGGAGTTATTCTGAGCTATGAAAGCTCCATAAGTCCAAAAGAGCCTCCAGTAATAAGTGCAGTCTCAGCTATTTCAAAAGCTACTTCAACGACTACTTTGATAACAATATCTTGGATTACGAATACTCCTTCGACTAGTCGTGTTGTTTACGATACTGTTTCTCGCTCAGGTTTAGGTGAAAGTCCTACTTATGGATATGCATATTCGACAGTAGAAGATAGCAATTTGGTTTTTGAACATAGAGTGACTATTTCCAATTTGATTTCAGGAGTAAAATATTATTTTAGACCAATTTCTCACGGATCTCCAGAGTCTATTGGCGAAGAAATTTCTCTCACCACACTAATACCACTTGTTGGTTCTGGAGAAATTTTAATATCTGGAAATGCTATTTGTAATTCAAGTATTAATTTTGTTGGAAATGGGAAGATATCTTTAAGTTATGTGGCTTATACTAATCCAACCGTTTCTGTTTTTTTTAATTTTGATTTTAATTTTGATATTTATAAACAATTTGAATTTAGTCAAACATTTAATTTTAATGTTGGAGAATTACCACTAAGAACATTTAGGGTTGTTGGTGTTGAGTACTACAATTGTGATAATATTCCATTTTGTGCAATACCAAATGGTTTGAACAGAATGTTTCAAGAGATTGTTGCTAGAGATTTAGGAGAAGTTTGCCAGTTTTTAACTGATGTCAATTGGACTTGGCCAATAGCAGACATTCAAAGATCAATTCATCCTGTTAATTCTTTTGTCGCCATAGGTTCAACAGGAATTGCAATAAATGGACTGCCAGTACCTTCAAGCAATGAATTCGTCTCAGTTCCATTTTCAAAAATACCAGAATGCATACCATTCACTATTGTTGCAACAACAGTAGTTTCTATGGGCATAAAAACTGGAATTATTGAATTGTCGTATTACGAGGCATCTGGCGGAATAACAATAAATTCTCAAGCAAATTTAGAAAGAAAATATATTTCTAGCGGAAATATTTCAACCTCTGGATCTTCTGAAGTTTTATGTGCATTTTATATTTATGTGGGAGATGGAAATGTTTATATAGATGATTCTGCTTTGATATCACTATCAAACTACAACTACGAATCATCAGGATCTATAACCTTAGAAGGCGAATCCATACCAGTAAGTCCTTATTATAAGTATAATACTTCTGGTGGTATTACAACTTCAAATGAGTCATTGGTCGAATTTAAATTGAGTTTTGCGTCTACTGGATTAGGATATATATATCCATCTTATGCAGGAGTTGTGGTTTACGGAAGTGCTGATTATCCGATTAAACCATATGTAGATGGATTAATGTATGTTTATGGAAATTCTATATATTCAAGAAATATTTACATATTTGAATCTTTGGGTACAGTTTCAATTGGTGGTTCAGCGAAAGCAATTTCTCCATATCAATCTTATGAGGGAAGTGGAACCATAATTTTGGATGGTTCAATTGACATTGGAATTGCATCTTTTGAAATTCCAGTAGATGATTCGGTTCCTATTACTTTGGGAGATGCAGCATCTACAAGAGATTCTATAGCTGGAGATTTTTGGTATACATCTTTATTATCGCCAATATCTTTGGGAGGAGACTCGGAATATGTTGTTCCGGGTTATGCATTTGATGGTAGTGGATCAATTTATTTGTCTGGAACTTATGATTCGCCATTAAATGTCGATGATATATCCATGGGGGTTATTACTGAGATTGATTTTTTAGAAATTGCTTATGCTGAAGATTTTGTGACAGATTTGGCTGCTATTACGCAAAACATAACAACCACATGTGGCAATTGTGATGCGATACCAGAAACATTGTACATGAGAACCAATCTAGGCAGTGCAAATATATTGCAAGACTTTTTATTACGAAATAATCTTAAGATACCAGAATCTTTACAGTTGTTTTATAATACTATTACAAATAGTTGGCAATATTCATTGCATCTTCGTGGCATAGGAAGTGATAATTCTAATGCTCAGGAACTTTGGCATATTAATTTTGACTGGTCTTGTATATCTCAATACGGAGAAGATGTTTTATCATCATCTATGTGGAAATTTGGTCTTTATGCAAAAAGAATCAATTTGCAAACAGGAAGTAATACAGATGCTAGACTTTTTGTTTTATTTCCATCAGAAGATTTATGCAATAAATTTACAAGTTTTGGAATAGATTTTACATTTGACTTTCACTTTAGACCAGAGTATGTTACAAATGATCTTAAAATTAATGTAGACACATTCAGTTATTATGATGAGTTAAATATATTTAAGGGAACTTATTGGGATGCCAATGACTTTGTTTGCAGAATACTTGATAGAAATATTAGTCTCGACACGAATATTATTGATATATCGTCTCTTCGACCTGAACCACAATCCCAATTTTATGTGTGATAAATGTACGATTTAATTATTGGCATAGTAATCATATTGTTACTTATAATAAACTTAGTAGTTTTGTTTTTTATAAGTGCTTTCTTGGTAAGGATTCGTGACGAACAAAAAGAATTTATATCAGACATTGTTGATGTTCTTGAAAACTTTGGAACATTAAAAAAGACTGCCACGACAAGTAATCGAGGTAAGTCTTGGGATCAAAAATTTGAAGAAGAGCTTGATGAAGTTCAAAGGAGAAGCCGAGATGATAGGGGCTTAGTTTAAGTTAAATAAATGAAAATAAAATATAAAAAATTTAATTCTAATCGTAAATTCGGAGTTGAATTCGAGTTGTCGAACAATTTATCTAAAAAAGACATAAAGAAAATTATAGAGCAGAATTCTTACAGAAAAGCAATAACGACTCGTTATTCGCTTTCATATAGAAATAATTATTGGCATGTGAAAAATGATGCCAGTTGTGGTCCTCGTGGATCTGGAGGTCCATTAGGAATCGAAATAGCAAGTTATATTTGTTCTGGATTAAAAGATGTGAATCATGTTTCTCATGTTATAAACAAGGTGAAACAAAATAAAGCCGAAGTCAATAAATTTTGTGGACTTCATGTTCATGTTGATGTTAGTGACTTTGATGAAGCCGATATAGGCAGACTTCTTTTATATTGGATGGCAATAGAACAAGTCTTAATTTATGCTTTGCCTTTTTCAAGATGGGAAAATAAATATTGTAAATTTTTAAATCCTAGTATAAAACATTGGGTAATATCACATCTTTATTCATCATTGGATGCCGTCAATATTGCCAAGTTTTTCAAACCAAGTGAGGATGTTTTGTCGGCAACAAATTCCAAAAGATCAACTTTAAATATTGTCAACTTTTATAATTCTTTACACAACAAAACAGACATTCGTAAGACAGTTGAATTTAGATGTCCAGAAGGAACTGTTTCTGGAAAAGATGCTAAGTGTTGGATTATATTATTTGTAAACTTTGTTGATTATGTGAAAAATAAAAAAATATTTCCATTAAACAACTTATCAAAAAGAAGATACTCAGTAACAGACATGCTGTCATTTTTTGGCTTATATAAGCAAAGATCCTTTGATATATACGATAATAATTTTTTCAATTTAAGAAAATGGCTATTAAAAAGAATCATAAAAAATCAAAATTCTTCTTCTTTAAATCATTATTTTAAACAAATCGATGCTAAAAAAGAAGCAAAAACTCTATTAGATAGGATATACAAAATTGATTGAGGGCATTATGAGAAAAACTTTCGTTTTAATATTTATGTTGTTTTGTTTTAATACATCTATTATTGCACAAGATGATCAGTCATTGAAAGATTTGGCGTGGCATCGATATGTCACAGGTAATTTTACCATTCTAAGCATTGATGATGATCATGGGCTATGGATGAAAAACAATCTTGAAGACATCAAAGTTTGGTGCTTAACAAGATGGGGTTTACCAGATGTAAAATTTTCCAAAGAATGCAGAATTTTTTGTGTTCCAGATTCTGCAATGTTAAATAAGTTGTTTAATTTAAATGATTCAAAAGTTGAAATTAGAAGAAAAGATGGATCAATTGAAATCACGGCTATGTGGTTGGCTTTAGATGATAAACCTGCCAAAATTTTGCCAATTAATTTAAGTCAAATTATTTTTGCAGAATTTGAACAAGTAAATCATTTTAAGTTTCCCATTTGGTCTATTAAAGGCATGTGTCAACTAAATGGTTTGATTTCAGACATTAAAGTTGATTTCTCTTCTTTGTCTAGTAGCAAGTTGTTTGATTTAGAGAGTATCTTGAATTTACAAGAAGATCAATTTTTGAAATTGAGTTTAGATAGACAAAAAGTATTTTCTTCGCAATCTGCAGCTTTGTGTTTATTGTTGCGTAAAGAATTCGGAGAAGTAAGACTTCATAGTTTTTTGAAAACATCTCATCATAGTGGATCAAAGATTGCTACGGAAAAAGTTTTGGGATTCAAAACTATGGATGATTTTCAGAAAACATATGCGAGATATGTAAATGGTTTATCAAAAGATTTACAGGAAAGAGTAACACCAGATAGTTATTTAACAATTAAGAAAGCAGAGAGGTAAAAATGTTTAGTATTATAATTTTTTCTATTTTTGGTCTTATCACTGGATTTGTCGCAAAGATTATTCATCCGGGGTCAGATCCAGTTGGTTTATTGCCAACTATTTTAATTGGAATTTGCGGATCTTGGATTGGTGGTTTTTTGAATTGGGTTATCAATTCTGGAAAAGCACCTTATGAGCCTTCTGGTTTTTTTATGTCAATTTTAGGTGGCGTTATTTTTTGTGCATTTTGGAGATTTTACAATTTGAAAACAGCCAAAGATGGTGCAAAAAACTTCTTTAATGGGAAGAGAATGAATGGATAATAATATCGTTGATGGATTGAGAAAAAGATATCCAAAATTACATCCATTAATTTTTCAAAGATCGTTAGAACATGCTAGTAATGTAACTCATTTATTTGATATTTTGGAATCCATACCCAAAAAATATCCTATTACTTGGGATGAGGATTCAAAATGTTGGATTAGGCTGAAGGATTTTACTTTTCAAAATAAATTTCTTGAGGAATTGAAATGATATATTATGCACTTATTGTAGGAATGATTTTTTCAGAGCATCAAAATCTTAAAAGCTATACATATACGATAAATTATAAAGAAGAAATAAAATCATGTAAACATGCAGAATCTATTTTGCCAAATGGCGATAAGATAACCATTCCAATTTTAAACAAAAAAGTTCCCATCATATTTATTTATGAAAAGCAAGGAAACTTGTGCGATTTGCATTTTGACTATAGTGATAAAAAGTGCAATGATTATAAAGATGAAAAATTAATTTCATATCAATTGGAGTCAAAGGCTGGAAATAATGATCCAAGTTTTTTGGAAACATTTTCTGCAATTAAAAAACAAATCAATGACATCAAGATGATAAATAGCAATAGTATGTCCGCAGTTGATGGGAGAATAGAAGATTTATCTAAAAATATTAAGGAGCTTAATGCTATGGCTCTAGAAATTAAAAACTCACAAATTAAGACAATTGATTATTTTGAAAGACTTGAAACAAATAAAGATAACAAAAATAGTTTCAATGAAATTAAACATCTAATTTCAGAAGTACAAAAAGAACTTGTTGGGATTCGTCAAAAAATAGACACTAAGGTAGAAATCAAATCAGAACCTAAGATAGAAATTAAACCAGAACCTAAGATTGATATTATTGAGCCTAATCTTCCAATTTTAGACAAGGCATTAACACCAAGTAAAAAATGAATATATTAGAAGAATATATACAGCGACAAAATCTTCAAAATCTATCTGTTGTTCATCATTGTTATAATACATTTGCTATAGCAAAACCATCAGTTATTACCACATCAAATACTTATCTTTACATAAGCATTAGCTGGAACAATAGAACGAAAAGTCCGGGTAATTATTTTATTGAATTTAAATATCCTCAAAAAATACAATATCCAATATTGAATTCTATTAGGAATGATGAATTTGTAAGTCACAATACTTTGTTCAAAACTTTATCAAGTCAAAAGATTGAATATGATGATTATGAGGAGTTCATTTATAGTTGGTATTATGCAGTTAAAAAGTCTAATACAAATTGGATTTTTGCAAATTCAAAAGAAGATGCTCGTTTTATGTTATGGGAATCATTTGTCTATATGTTTGATCTTTATTTTTTAGAAGTTCCACACAATATAAAATCACTTCTTTGGGAAAGTTTAAATTTGAAAAATTCTTTAGAAAAAAGAATTCAAAGTATAAATGAGATAGTAAATTATATTAGCTTAGATTCTAGATCGATGTGTTCGATATGGTTCAATGCAATGCTTGTATATCTTAAAAGCTATAGTGCATGGATTGGAAAATTATTTGCCGACAAATCACCTTGTCGGTTGGAATTTAACAATTAAGTTGGTAAATATGCCAGCAAAATTTCTAGAATCAAAAACGATTAATTTAATTTATAATTGTCCTCCAATTGGTTATTTTGCTTGTGATCAGGAAAGCCCTAAGCCTATTGTTTGGGATAATTGTCGTGAACAGTTTTTAGGAAAAATGTCATTAAATATGTCTGGATTTTATTTTTCTCATCATGATTTTAAATCAGAAAATGTTGCAAATTTTATAGCAAAATTTGAAGAAGTAATTTGCATGTCTGGAACAACTATGCAATATTCTTATTTTAGAAGAACAGATAAAATTAATATTATTTGGATGATACCATCAAATTTTTGGCTTGATTGTTTATTGAAAAGATCTTTATTGACATTGCTTCTTAGATGTAGTTTGAATTTCGATATGAAAAATCAAAACTTTGAAGATTGTTTGTTTGGAGATTATTCAGAATGTCGATTGGCAAAAGAAACAAAAAATGCCATTATTAGATTTATGTTTGGTTTCACTAAGTATCAGGGGTTTTTGCCTCAAATTTTTATGAATGGAAGCTCTACGCTGATAAGACATGGGTGGCATTCTGAGTTTGTAGGGGCTGATTTGAGCGTTATAAAGAATAAGTTGATACTTCCGGACTGCAAAAAAATAATAAACAATTTTGGATTTAGTTTTTTATGGAATTAGTCAATATAACAAATGAAAATTTTCATTTAATTAAAAGAAATGAATGGTATGTTTTATTTTGGGTTCCATGGGGTAAACCATCTTTTTTACAAATTGATTTATTTAAAAAAGCAAGACTTAAGGCTAAATGTGGATTGATAAATGTGGAAGAAAACCATGATCTCGCTTACAATAACAAAATCGAATTATATCCCACAACAATATATTTTGTTAATGGCGTTGAAAAATATAGATTTATAGGTCTTTTTGATGGGGGTATAACTTAATGTGGTTTTTTACCGCAGATTTGCATCTAAATCATTCAAATATTATCAAATACTCTAAAAGACCATTTATGAATCAAATAGAGCTTGGATTGATGGAATTGGTTGATAATGGATCAATACCTTTGTCTGAAATTAGTATCTCTAAAGAATCTACACAATTGATGACAGATGCGATTATTGATTCGATCAATGCTGTTGTTGGAAGAAGAGATAAACTTATCATTATTGGTGATTTTTGCTATTCTAGAAGCAAAGATAGAGAGAAATATGTTGGTAGTTTGCGATCTAGAATTAATTGTCAAAATGTTCATCTTATTATTGGGAATCATGATGATAGAAAAGTTTGTGAAAAGTTTTTTGAGTGTGCCGATCAATATATGTTCAATGTGAATGGGCAACAAATATTTACGAATCATTACCCATGCAGATCATGGAACAAAAGATTGTACGGATCATGGATGCTATATGGACATGTACACGGAGCTTATTGTGCAGAGGATATCAATGGAATGTCTTTAGATCAAGAAAATAAAATAAGAGAAAATTTTTCTTTTTTCATTAAAGACCCAATAGCAGTCGATGCGATGATAGAAACTATTAGA
>Ga0114975_10003616_pt1 | contig 10279 bp, 8 predicted proteins | sample S_130626_EF_Meta_FD_87031 | JGI IMG/M metagenome (GOLD analysis project Ga0114975, IMG submission 87031) | Freshwater microbial communities from Lake Simoncouche, Canada to study carbon cycling - S_130626_EF_MetaG | ecosystem: Environmental > Aquatic > Freshwater > Lake | place: Lake...
AAGTGTGCCCGCCTGACTATGCATAAAAGGCCCCTCTTCGCTATCTGGATCAAGTTCGCACAGTAAAAAGGATCTTTTCGTCTTCTCAAGAGCTAGCAATAAGTTTTGTTTTTTATCTGGCGAATAAAACAAGACCTCTATATCACTGTGATCAAGAACCCAGGCGAGCTGATCAGTAGGCGCCAATAGATTCAATGGTGTAATCACCCTGCCACAAGCCATCGCAGCCAAAAAGATCGTGCTAGTCTGACGACCATTGTGCATATATAAACCAACATGTCCATGAGCACTTATTTTTTGCTCTTCTAGCCATGTTGAAAAATGCTGTGCCTCTTTAGAAAGCTGACCATAAGTGAGGGTCGCTCCATTTTCAGGAGCATATAAAAACACTTTATCCCCTTGCACTGCAGACCAATGCAATAGCACCTCACCCAAACTTTGGCATGATGTCGTCACTGTAAAACTCAAGCCTGAGGAAAGCGTGCGAAGTAATCTTTCAAGAGATCTTCAACTTTAGGCACCCGCTCTGGAATCGGCCGAACTACTCTGGTGATATTGAGGTAATGCCGATAGTTCATATTGTCTGAAAAATTATTTTTTCCCCAAGTGCCGCAGCCCATGGAAAGCGAAAATGGTAGGCCATTTTCAAAACTACCCCCAGTAGCAATCGTATGTGCCTGATTCACAATCACTCTCGCTACTTTTAAATTCTCAGCGAGAGTTGCGGCACGTTTTTCCATGACATCGCCACTTAAAGCAGTATGCAAGCCAACTGAATGGCCATTCCCTTGATAGTCATACACATGGGTTACTAAGTCTTGAGCTGCCTTGAAATCGGCAGCCTTCCATACTGTGAGAACGGGACTTAATTTCTCACCCGAAAAAGGGGCGCATGACCCAAAACCATCTTCTTCTACCATCAAAAATTTGGCTTGTTTGGCCTTGGGATTTTGTAATTGCGCACGCTCTGCAATCACCGAAGGATATTGGGCCGTCAAAGTCGATGTGAGTTTGCCGCCTTGAAACATCACTCCTTCAAGGCGTTTTTTATCAGCCTCATCTAACATTACACCGCCAGCATTCTCAAGAGCTTTTATAGCGTCCGAATACACATCAGCACAAATCACCACTCCATTCTCACTAGAGCAGCTAGTTGCATTATCAAAAATTTTGGATTGAGTAATTTTCGCAGCCGCTCCATTCAAGTCAGCATGCTCATCAATAATAGCGAGCACATTACCTGCACCCACGCCAAATGCAGGAGTTCCACAAGTATAGGCAGCACGAATATTGGCTTGTGAGCCAGTGGCTACGACTAAATCCACTAAACGCATTAATTCATTGGTGGAATCTTTGGTAATCGGAAATGGCAGCATCTGCACTAAATCACGAGGCGCATTTACTAAATCCAATTGCTGATGAACAAACTCCAATAAACGCGCACAAGTTGAATGACCTTTTGGAGATGGCGCAACCACAACAGCATTACGACACTTCAATGCATTCAGAATTTTATTCATTGGGGTCGCGCCTGGATTGGTTGAGGGTGTAATGGCAGCCACAACCCCTACTGGACGAGCATACTCAGTAAGGCCCGTCTTCAAATCTTCAGAGATAACTCCTACCGTTTTAGCAGCATTTAGATCACGAATAAGTCCAAGAGTTTTTCTAAAATTCTTCTTAAACTTATCAGCAACATCACCAAGACCAGTATCCTTTACTGCAAGCTCAGCCAACTCTTGGTTTCGCTTTGGCTCTAAGATGGCCCACGCGACAGCTTCGACCACTAAGTTGACTTGTGCTTGCGTATATTGCTCATACTTTTGTTGAGCTAGACGCCCTCGCTCAACAATATTCTCTACTGGTGTCATATCTTTGCTTGGTTAAGATGTTCAATCAATCCGTTGCTTTTACTCTGCTTTGATCGCAGCGTCCTTAGCCACTTTCTTCCACTTCACAATCTCATTCTTGACGATTGCTCCAAGCTGCGCAGGCGTACTGCCCACTGCCTCAGCACCTTGAGCCAATAATTTTTCTTTCACCGTTGGTTCTGCCAGTACTTTAACGGTTGCTTTATAGAGGGCGTCAATGATGGGTTGTGGTGTTTTGGCAGGAACAAACATTGCATACCAAGAGTCAACCTCATAATCTTTGAACCCTAACTCAGCCATCGTAGGCACATCAGGAAAAATGGGGGAGCGTTTCACAGTAGATACGGCAAGTGCGCGCAACTTACCCGCCTTGACATAATTTGCAGCCGCTGGAATCGAAACCCAAAGTAGTGGAACTTGACCAGCCATCACGTCGGTAACAGCAGGACCTCCGCCACGATAAGGAATATGGGTCATCGATATGCCTGCTGAAGTAGCCATCATTGCACCAGCAAGATGACCTGGAGACCCATTGCCTACCGATGCATATGCAATTGAATCAGGCTTTGCCTTAGCCAGATCAATCACTTCCTTCACCGTCTTGGCAGAAAAGTCTGGATTGGCGACTAATATCTGCGGTAATGAGGCCACCAATGAAACTGGTAAGAAATCTTTTTCAGTATCAAAAGCCAGCTTTGGATAGATGGCAGGATTAATAGTATGGGAAGACAGTGTAAATAAGACTGTGTAACCATCTGCGGCAGATTTTGAAACAATATCCGTTCCAATAGAGCCGCCTGCTCCACCACGATTATCAATAATAATTTGTTGACCTAAGGCTTGACTCAGCGGCTCCTGCACGATACGTGCTATCACGTCAGTTCCACCTCCTGGAGGATATGGCACAACTAATTTAATCGGCTTAGTGGGCCATGATTGGGCGGCTGCTAATTGAGTAAAACCAAGTAAACCTAAAGCTATAGATAGAACAGTCACCGCTAGATTGCTTCTACGCATATCTCATCTCCTGTTTTAAGTGCACTCCACGGACTTATATTAGTCCTTACGTGGGAACTATTGATACCTTAAATAATCTTATTAAACGGAACAAGTTGTTTCGTATAAGTAAAAATACTAACATTTTCTCTGGATATTGCAAATTTGTTCTATTAGAATGAACAAAATGACACAATTCTTGAGATTTTCTACTTATGCTTGAAATTGACAATCACGAACCCTTAGATATCAGCAAAAAAGATCACTCCGGTGAAAATTCATCGATGCTCAAAGGGGTAGTCATATTAGAGGCCCTAGCAGCACTAAAACAGCCCGCAAGCTTAGCGCAACTGATGCAAATTACTGGAATGCCAAAAGCATCCCTACATCGCACCCTAGCCATTTTTGAAGAAGCAGGACTGGTTGCAAGAGAACCCGGCGGTCGAACATATGCTCCGGGCAATCGTCTATCTAGTCTGGCCATCGCCACTTTGACCCACGATACCGTCTCTGCCATTCGACACAGCATCTTAAGAAAATTAGTTGCCGATCTGGGTGAGACTTGTAATTTGGCTGTACTGAAACGTGGTGAGCTATTTTATTTAGATCGTGTTGAGGCCAATTGGGCATTACGCTTGCATCTTCCCCCGGGCACCGTTCTCCCTCCGCATTGCAGTGCTAGCGGCAAGTTATTACTGGCATTTAAAACTCCTGAGGAGCGTGCCAGGCTCCTAGAAAATTTGCCACTTGAGAAATTTACTCACAGAACAATTACTGATCTCGATCTGCTTGAGTCTGAGCTCGAGCGCATCGTCAGTACTGGATATGCCATTGATAATGAAGAATATGTGCTTGGCGTTTCATGCGTTGCAGTACCGGTAAGAGATGCAGAAGGTGAGGTAGTGGCAGCCATTGCTGTCCATGCAGCGACCGCAAGACTGCCGCTAAATCAAGCCATGGAGCATATTCCAATGCTGAAAGAGGCTTCTGCACGCATCTCCCAAACCTTATCCTGATTCCATCTCAGCACGGTAACCACCAAGGCATACCTCATGGACCAATATCCCTTATTAGAAAAAATGATTGAAGGGGCTAAAAGTGAGCTCCCTTTAGGTGTCGTTTATCCACTCAGCGTGCCTGCTCTTGAAACCGTCTTTGAGTTAGTTAAAAAAGAGTTGTGTACTCCAATCTTAATTGGACCTAAAGACCTCATTTTGGAATTAGCAGCGAAGGAAAAACTCTCTTTGGATGGGATTGAAATAATCAATACCCCGAACGACCCCATACTTGCTGCCAAGAAATCGGTAGAAATGGTCAAAGAAGGCAAGCTGGCGGTGTTGATGAAAGGATCATTACATACCGAAGATCTGATGGGCCCTATAGTGCAGCGTGATGGCTTAAGAACCGATCGCAGAACGAGTCATTTATTTTTATTCGAACTCAAGCATTACCCCAAACTACTTGGAATTAGTGATTGTGTGGTCAATATCGCGCCCAATGCATCTCAAAAAATACAAATTCTTAAAAGTAGTCTTGAAGCACTTAATAAGCTTGGAGTATCAAATCCAAAGGTAGCCATCATTGCTGCTACAGAGGTAGTGAACCCTGCCATGCAGGCCACTACCGATGCAAAAGAGATTGTAGATAGCCATGCTGTAAACCCAATTCATCCTTCAACAATGATCGAAGGACCCTTTGGATTCGATAATGCCATTTCCATCGATTCTGCTAAAACAAAAGGGATCGATTCAAAGGTTGCCGGTGATCCTGATCTACTATTAGTTCCTGATTTACAAGTAGGTAATATTCTTTACAAGTCCTTAGTCTATATGGCTGGGGCGGAGTGTGCTGGAACTATTCTAGGAGCTCAAGTTCCTATCATCCTCACATCTAGATCTGACTCCGTATTTTCAAGAGTCGCATCTACTGCGATGGCTATTTTGCTTGCTAAACAACCTCAATAAATAAGTAAGACTATGTTTAAACTATTTTCAAATGATCCCGTGCATGACCCCATCAAGCAACAAGGGGCTACTACAGAAATTAAGAAAACGACTTGTTATATGTGCGCTTGTCGATGCGGTATCCGCGCGCATCTTCGGGACGGCGAGCTTGTCTACATTGATGGCAATCCAGAACATCCCTTAAATCAAGGCGTTATTTGTGCCAAGGGCGCCTCGGGGATCATGAAGCAAAAATCTCCTGCTCGTATTACTCAACCCCTTTTAAGGAAAGCAGGTAGTCATCGCGGTGATGGCGAATTTGAAGCCATTAGCTGGGATAGCGCTTTTGAAATTCTCACCAAGCGTCTCAGTCATATTCGCGCTACCGACCCTAAAAAGTTTGCACTCTTTACTGGTCGAGATCAAATGCAAGCCTTAACTGGTTTGTTTGCTCGGCAATTTGGCACCCCTAATTACGCTGCTCATGGTGGATTTTGCTCAGTCAATATGGCTGCGGGAATGATCTACACCATTGGTGGAAGTTTTTGGGAATTTGGTGGGCCTGATTTAGAACGAGCAAAACTATTTGTCATGATTGGTACTGCTGAGGATCACCACAGCAATCCAATGAAAATTGCCTTATCTAAATTTAAAAGATCAGGCGGTCGCTTTATTTCGATTAACCCAGTAAGAACAGGATATTCAGCGATTGCGGATGAGTGGATCCCAATTAAGCCTGGCACTGATGGGGCCCTATTTATGGCACTCATGCACGAGCTTATTCGTCTTGAGAAATATGATGCTCCTTTCTTAAAACGCTTTAGTAATTCATCACAATTGGTTTGCATGGATTCTGGTGCAGAAGAAGGATTGTTTTTGTACGATCCAGATTCAGACCCTATCAACCTAGATTTACCGCATAACAAATATATTTGGGACGAAAAAACTCAAAGCGCGCAGCCGTGTTTTAAGCAGGGGACATCGCCTGTATTGCTCGGTGAATATACGATGGGGCCTGGTCCACATCAGGGCAAGAAAGTGGTTCCTGCTTTTGAATTACTCAGGCGCCAAGTTAGTGAAACTACCCCTGAATGGGCATCAGCAATTACCAGCATCCCAGCAGAGAGAATTCGCAAACTTGCACTAGAAATTGCAGACACTGCATTCGGTCAAGAATTTGAACTTCCTATTGCCTGGACAGACTCTTGGGGAGAAAAACATGACTCTGTAACTGGTAGACCAGTTGCTTTTCATGCAATGCGTGGACTCTCCGCGCACTCGAATGGCTTTCAAACCACTCGTGGCTTAGCTGTATTGATGTCTTTATTAGGGACTATTGATCGCCCAGGAGGCTTTAGACATAAGGCGCCTTATCCAAGGCAGGTGCCGCCAAATGCAAAGCCCCCATCATCTGAAAATGATATTAAGCCTAATACACCTTTAGCTAAACCCCCTTTAGGTTGGCCAACACAACCGGAAGATTTAGCACTAGATTCACAAGGTAATCCACTGCGTATTGATAAGGCATATTCTTGGGAACATCCTTTAGCTGCACATGGTTTGATGCATAACGTGATTACGAATGCAGTAAAAGGCGACCCCTACTCAATTGATACCCTCATGATTTTCATGGCCAATATGTCATGGAACTCCACGATGAACACAATGGAAGTACGTGAACATTTGAATGCTAAAAACGCTGATGGCGAATTTAAGATTCCATTCTTAGTCGTATGCGATGCTTTCCAATCTGAAATGGTAGATTTTGCTGATCTGGTGTTGCCCGATACTACCTATCTTGAGCGTCACGATGTCATGAGTATGTTAGATCGCCCTATTTCTGAATTTGATGGCCCAGTTGATTCAGTACGCATTCCAGTGCTCGAGCCTTTAGGTGAATGCAAGCCATTCCAAGAAGTGCTGATTGAACTTGCCTCACGCTTACAGTTTCCAGCCTTTACAACACCAGAAGGTGAACGTAAATTCAAGGACTATCCTGACTTTATTACCCGCTTTCAGACTGCGCCTGATTCAGGTATTGGCTTTCTCAGTGGCTGGCGCGGTAAGGATGGTGAGAAACCTCTCAAAGGTGAGCCCAATCCAAATCAGTGGCAAAAATATGAAGAGAATAACTGTGTGCATCAATACCATATGCCCCCTGAACATCAATACATGCGTAATTGGAATAAGGGATATCTAGATTTTTCCAAAGAAAATGCTCTGAGACAGAAAAATGATCCGATCATGATCGCCATCTACTCAGATATATTGCAAAGATTTAGATTGGCGGCGACAGGCAAGCGTCCTGGAGCTCAACCTCCAGAGCATTTGAAGGCACGTATCTATAAATATTTTGATCCGCTCCCTTTCTGGTATCCACCACTAGAAGATGAAGCTACTGACCTCACTAAATTTACATTGAATGCGATTACCCAGCGCCCAATGGCGATGTATCACTCATGGGATTCTCAAAATGCTTGGTTAAGACAAATTCATAGTCATAACTATTTATATGTGAATACGGCAACGGCTCTTCAGCATGGAATCGCTGATGGCGCCTGGATGTGGATTGAATCTCAATGGGGCAAGGTCAAGTGTATGGCTCGTCATTCAGAAGCAGTTGATCCAGGAACAGTTTGGACTTGGAACGCGATTGGCAAAGCAGAATCTGCGTGGAGCCTTTCCGATAATGCCGATGAATCTAAAAAGGGTTTCTTATTAAATCATTTGATTTCTGAAGAACTTCCTTTAGGTGGTTTCACTGTAAGTAACTCAGATCCGATTACTGGGCAGGCAGGTTGGTATGACGTTCGAGTGAGACTAGCCCCAGCTGGAGATGATGAGCCGCAGGAAACATGGCCTCAAGTAAAAGCATATGAAGTGCCTGGGATGTCTCTCAAAAAGGAGGCGAAATAATGAGCGCTAATAAACAACTCGCCCTAGTCATTGATCTGAACGTTTGCGTTGGCTGTCATGCATGCGTTACCTCTTGCAAGGAATGGAATACCTCGGGCTCTGCTGGGCCGCTAACAGACCTAAATGCCTATGGTGCTAACCCAAGTGGTACTTTCTTTAACCGTGTGCAAACGTATGAAGCGGGATCATTCCCCAATACTCAGACTGTCCACTTTCCAAAATCATGCCTGCATTGCGAAGAACCCCCTTGCGTACCAGTCTGTCCAACAGGAGCAAGCTATAAGCGTAAAGAAGATGGCATCGTATTAGTTGATTACGATAAATGTATTGGCTGCAGTTATTGTTCTTGGGCATGCCCTTATGGCGCACGTGAATTAGATCAAGAGCGTCAAGTGATGACCAAGTGCACCTTATGTGTAGATCGTATTTATAGCGAAACCCTGCCTGAATCCGAGCGTAAGCCCGCATGTGTTCTTGCATGCCCAACCAGCGCCCGAATTTTTGGTGACGTTCATGATCCAGAGTCAGCAGCTAGCAAAGCAATTGAAGAACGCGGTGGTTATGCACTGATGCCTGAATGGGAAACCCAACCAGCTAATCACTATCTACCCCGCTCGATCATGGAAACGATTGACGCAGCAAGGAATGACAAATAATGCGCCCACAATTTTCAATTATCTTTTTTACGACTCTTGTGGGGATGGCGCAGGGCTTATTATTTTTCTTGGCTCTACTTAATATAGAGGGGCCGTTCTTGTCATCAGCATTTCTGTCAATGCTGGCATTACCAGTCAGCTTCATCATCCTGACCCTCAGTTTAGTAGCATCATTTTTTCATTTAGGACGTCCTGAGCGAGCTTGGCGTGCTGCCATGATGTGGAGGACTTCATGGCTTTCACGAGAAGTCATCGCTTTACCAACTGTCATGGCACTAACTGTAATCACCTTCTTTTTTGTTCATTCTGGAATGGTGCCAGTATGGGTATGGGCAGCTTTACTGATTAGTAATCTTGCGCTATGGATCTGTACTGCAAAAATTTACCAATGCATTCGCTTTATTCAAGAATGGTCGCACCCCTCGACTCTTAGCAACTTCATCCTACTGGGCTTGACCTCGGGTGGCTTGCTGTTAGAACTTCTATTCATCATTTGGAATGGGGCAAGTGTTCCTTTGGGTATGGGCCTTATTTCGGGCACCAACTTTATCTTGTTATTTATTGCTCTTAATCTCAAACTATGGATCTGGCGTCGCAATCAAAAGTTAAAGCCAAAATCCAATTTAGCTTCTGCAACAGGTATTAAAGGCGAGAATATTCGCCAAACTTCTATGGGCTTTATGGGGGGCAGCTTTAATACTCGTGAATTTTTCCATCATCAAACTGATAGAGTCATTAGCAATATTCGAAAGATTATCTTATTGATGACCTATGTTGGCCCAATGATCTTGCTCGCTTTTTCTATGACTTCCCCCAGCATGTCCCAAATAGCGATTGCCTTAATCATGCATTACATTGGTCTACTGGCTGAAAGATGGATGTTTTTCGCAGAAGCGAATCACCCTCAAAATTTGTACTACCAGAGAGTGTCATAGAGATCGCTCATTCCATGGATGACTTTGCTGAGAAACTCATTCATGGAAGAGTTCATGTCTCACCTAAGAGACTGGACAATCCTGGTCCTGATGTAGGACAAAAGAAGCAGATTTTATTAGCAGCAAATGCTGCGCCAGACCACGGCAGAATGATGCCCTGGCGCTTCATTGAAATCGGGCAAAGTAGTCGCAATGCTCTAGGTGAAGTCTTTCATCAATGTCTTCTTGATCGAGACCAAAATGCCACACCCATCCAACTTCAGGAGGCCAGAGAAAAGGCCTTGCGCGGCCCCCTACTTCTATTAGCCATCGTCAATTATGAAGATAGCACTAATGAAATTAGTAAAGAAGAGAAACTAGTATCCTTGGGATGTGCAATTCAAAATATTTTACTTAGCGCTTACGCTCTTGGCTTTGGCTCTGGACTGTCTAGTGGTAAAGCCCTACAAAGCCCCAGATTAAGAAATCTTTTCAATCTTACTGACCACGAAGATCCAATTTGTTTTATCACGATTGGTTCAGTAACTCAAAATAAACCGGGTCGAATAAGGCCGAACTTATCTGACTATCATTCTATTTTTTAATGACAAAAAAAGGCCCGACAATATCGGGCCTTTTTAATTTCCAATAACTATTAGACGTAGTCTTTGTACTTATCTAAGAAGCGTACTGGCTTAGAAAGTGCATCACGACGGAAGGGGTCACCCAGTTCGCGAGTACACATAATCTCGACAACGCAGGTTTTACCTTCCTTCATTTGCATCTCAACTGCCTTCTTGAGAGCTGGGCCAACTTGATCAAGCTGGTCAACCACGATTCCCTCTGCACCCATCGATTTAGCCATGCCTGCAAAACTTGGGCTATCCAATTCACCAGCAACAAAACGGCGGTTATAGAAGTCCACTTGGTTCTTCTTCTCAGCACCCCATTGACGATTATGGAACACCACTGCCGTTACAGGA
>Ga0114975_10003618_pt1 | contig 10277 bp, 5 predicted proteins | sample S_130626_EF_Meta_FD_87031 | JGI IMG/M metagenome (GOLD analysis project Ga0114975, IMG submission 87031) | Freshwater microbial communities from Lake Simoncouche, Canada to study carbon cycling - S_130626_EF_MetaG | ecosystem: Environmental > Aquatic > Freshwater > Lake | place: Lake...
CCATGTGATGAAGCAGTTGCTAATGTTGTGTTACTTGTAATTGTAGTAACTGTAATGCTTGGTGCAGAAGTTGTGTTACCGCCGTTGATTAAATTATAAATGATATCAACGTTTGTGCCAATCAGTGTTGAAGCTGCGGCACTACCTGCGGTGTCAAAGAACTGCGGTATTGCTGTTTGTAAAGGAGTTACTGAAGAATTAGTTGCTACAGATTGCATTCTTGCTTTTAAGAATGTAATAGCTGCTAATGTCAGTGTTTTGATACTTGCAGGAATTAAGTTTGTAGATCCTTCAGCATCAAAGTATGCAAGACCTGCTTGGACGCTTAGAGCATTGCCACCATAGGTTAGGTCATAGATTAATGCATCTACAATATAACCGGCATCTCTACGTGTTTTAGTTTTACCGTATTTGCTTGTAGGATAGTTAATTTCTAAGTAAGTAACAACTTCTTCTTGCAAGAATTTCTTATTTTCTTTTAGAAGCTTTCTAGCATCACCGTATCCAATTAAGTAACTGGTATTGTAGCCAGTTGGATCAGTCATTGTAGCAGCATCCATTCTTCCTAAACGATAGTCTGATTGATACTTCATAACATCAACAAGGCTGTTGATCTTTGTTGTTTCTGCAGAGCTAGCATACGGCCAGTATAGACTTTGAGTTGCTGTGTTACCTGTGGTTCTAGTGACACTGGTTCATGCAACGATTTGTCCCATAACTGTGCCTATACGGCCAAAGGTTGTGTAGGTGGCATAAGAATCAGTAATGTCAACTGAACCAGTGTCTGCACTGACTTCAACTGCTCGAGTTTCATCACCTACAATTGAAGTTTCAGCTGGTACTGGAATTGGTAATACTTCTGTCCAAGCGCCTGATTTAACATTTAATATATTGTTTGGAACATATCTGTCTGGAAGATTGGTCGCAACTTGTTCTGTTAGTGCTTTGGTAATAATACCTACTAGACTTGTGATTGTGGTATATACGCCAGTTTCAGCTGCTAGGTCAGTGTTAAAATACTGTCCAAGAATGGCTGTAGAATTATCGCCGTTGATTGTTTGATAGCTTGCCGCAACCGCAGTATTATTCAATACAGATTGAATCACGGTTAACATATAATTGTATGAGGCAACATCTTGTGTTGATTGTGCTGCAAGTTTTGAATAGGTGCCGGTGCCATTTTCGTCAAAGGCTGTGGCAAACAAATCAGCACCACTAAGCAGATTGATATATGATAGAGCTGCCGCTAATGTTTTTAGATTTCCGCCATGGCCAATATCCCAAATTAAACGATCAATGACAAATCCAACGTCACGTTCGCATTTAAATTCATCATAGACAAAGCTAGATGTAAATGGTGATCGGTTGTTGGCTATTTGATACTGGATCCATTCTGAAACTTCTCTCTGAATGAATACGCGATTCATTTCTAATAGATACTGTGCATTAGGATTTCGAGCACCATCTTCGATCTGCATACAGGCGTATCTAATGGTCTTCCAAGGCTTGTCCTGTGTAAGTCCCCATGTTGGAGCAGGTAGATCTTGACCGTGAGGTGCAACATAGAATGTGTAGTCTACAACTCCTAGATAATCCCACATTGGTTTGCTGTCAGCAGATACTTTGAGTACCATGCCTTCTTTACCAATAGGCAATCTTGCAGGTCCTTGGTTACCGTTATAGTAAACCATGTCACCAGCATCTGTCATTACAGAATATTCGCTACCTACGTTAAAGATATTCCAATATACACCTTCCGTATCTCCAGAAGGACTTCTTGTAGAATCAGCAAATGTTGTACTGTCGTCATCGTTACTGGTATGTTTTGTTATACAGATATAAGCGTTAGATCCGTAACGAACCACATCGCCTACATAATAAGGTGTAGAATTTGCCCAGTAGTTTCTCCAGTTTACGCCACTGCTTAACTTGTCCCAGTAAGATGCATTAGGAGGAGATTGATTAGAATGATCGACTGTACATAGATATGTTTGACCGCCTAGGCTTACTACTTCGCCTACTTTATAAGATGTTGCAGAGCTCCACTCTGCGGTAAAACTAAAACCTTTACTGAACAAATCCCAATCACTTGTACCTGTGCTTGGAGTAGAATTTATATGAGTGGTTTTTGCCACATACTGATATCCGCCGTAACGCACAATGTCGCCCGGTTGATACTGTGTTGCACTTGACCATGTATTCTCAAATTGTAGGCCTTCAACAAAAGCTGACCAATAGGCTGTATCAAGATCAAATGACGCAGATGATGTATGGAACAGCGTACAGATATACAATGTGCTGCCAAATTTAACAACATCATTTACTTTATAACGCGTTACCGTAGTCCAAGCTGTTTTATATTCAATACCACGATTGAATACATCCCACTTGTTTAAGTCAGCTTCTAAACCCAATGCTAGAGATACAGCAGAAGTATGATAGGTATTACAGATATAGCTGATACCACCATATTTTACAAGATCATTTACCTTGTAGCGAGTAGATATAGTCCAAGCACCTTTCCAATCACTACCGTCAGCCACATTGTCCCACTTGGATAATGTGCTGTCTGCTAGATTTAAATCGGCTTCTAGTCCTAAGGCCAATGTTGCGGCACTAGTATGAGGAATACGGCAAATATAAAGTCTACCACCATATTTGACCATGTCATTGGTTTTGTAAGCAGTTCCAGGTGCCCAGTCATTTTCCCAGGCAAAGCCGTCGCTCATTTGATTCCATTTTGATGGAACTGCATCTAGGTCTGTATAGAACCCTGCAGAAGCGGTATGCCCCGCAATACATATAAAGACTTTACCGCCGTATTGAACTACGTCGTCTTTGTAATATGTTGTACCGGTTGTCCAGTCACTTTTCCATACAAATCTAATTCTACCTAGTTTAAACTCTGCCATTATCTACTCCAATTTTTATTAGGATACAATATTTATTCATAATTAATCATCCCTGAATGAGCGATAGAACATCGCCTGTGCCCACATATAACCAGTAACTCCTGCCGTCCTTCCAGAAAAATCAACCTTCACAGGGAAGTTAATTGTCTTCTGAAGATAGTTAGAAATGTTAACAGCACCTTCACCTACTGAAATCTCACCTGCCGTAAACGAGTTGGCCACTAAATCGGAACCTGAAACACTCAACTTACTGGAAAGATAACTTGCAATTGCTTTCTGTGTTGGAACAATGTTGTTACTGTCTTCTGCAAATGTCGGGTCTGTTGAGAAATCTCTAATAACAACACCAGAACCTCCCAATCTAATACCACCTAGTCTAAGTTCAGTTAGACCTGCTAGGTCAAAAAAGTCTGCACTAATAGTAACGATACCAGTGGCCTGTTGAACTGAGAACAATTCACCAGTTCTAAAGTTACCGTCTTGGTCAGTGGAAGTATAAAATACTCTACCGCCTAGACCTTCAATTGCTTCATTTTCTGGAGCAAAGTTAAAGGTAGCCGCACTATAGAGCGCAGGATAATTGGTTTGTAGGAAATTACCTGTACCAATGTTTAGGAAGTCGTGACCCGTAATACGATTTTGACTGTATCTAGTTCTAACACCTACTCCAAGGCCGTGATAAAATAAATCACTAACATCTATTGTTGGAGATACTTGGCAAAATGCGGAAAGTGTTCCGTCGCCAAGGTCACCTAGTCCGGTAATAGTTACCAATCGATATCTTACAGTATCTGTATCAAATATCAACTGTGCTCCAGGACCCACTAATTCTGTAAATCCGGATAGTGTAATGTATTTGCCGCTTGGTGTAACATCAGCAAAGCCATTTCCTATAACTGAACTGGTAGTTGATTTAGTTTTATATCCTTGACCTCTATTCAACCAAGTTGGTTGACCTAGAACTCCATCCCCTAATCTATTCAATGTATAGACTTCTCTAAAGTTGTTAGGATCAGTAACTGTGATAGTAGGTGGTACAGTCATGTATCCAGATCCCACATCCCACAATCTAATATTAGGAATTATTCCGCTTTGAGGAACAGCTCTACCTTTAGCTCTAGCTCCAGTGTAAATTCTTGCGGCTACGTTGGTTGAGTCTGATCCAACGGCGATCCATGTACCAACACTATAGGTTGTTGAAGAATCACCTAGAGAATATTTTGGATTTCCAAAAGTTACACTAGCCCAGCTGTGCGCAGAAGCTGTGTCTCTAACAATCCAATATATTCCATCTTCACTGGTTGCTATCATGGTTGTTGGGCCGGTGGTTGCATCTCCACCGACTGTTCTGCTGGCCGTATCGCATACTGCTACAAAAACTCCTTGACCATAACTGATCTGATTCCAATTCATGATGGTTGAACCATCTTGTGTTGGCATGTTATTAGCACCTTGGTACCATGTTTGTCCATCAAAACTGTAACCAATCTGTCCAGTTTGTGATAGCACAACAAATCTTCCAGCACCATAGGTAATGCCGACCCAGTCTAACTGTGATGAGTCATTGGTAGCATCTACAATAATACCTTGCCATGTTATACCATCTGATGAGTATGCTCCTATGTTTCCTGATTGGGCGATAGCATAGAACAGGCCCTGGCCGTAGGTTACCGAGATCCATGTGTTGTAGGTAGAATCACCAAAAGTTGGCATTGTGGTTGCAATCCAAGTAGCACCACCGTTGATACTATAGGCAGCACCATTTAGGTTGCTGGCAATGACCACAAAGGTGCCGTTTCCATATGCGGCGCTGGTCCAGGTGCGGATACTCGGTAATGTTGTAATGTTCCAATCAATACCATTATTAGACCAAGCGGCAGTGGTAGTTCCTGGTATTAGTGCAATAAACTTGTTGCCGCCCGCTGCGGCCACAGACCAGTTTCCTATGACAGCTAATGTTGCCGCAGTCCAATCGATGCCATCTGGAGACCACGCACAAAAAGCTGTACTGTTTCCAAAGGCCACAAAGTTTCCGCTGGCTGCTTCTCCGCTGTAGACAAATCCTGTAATGGTATTGGTACTGTCGTTGCTGACACTGGTTACTCTGATTGTAATATCATTAACAGTATCAAGGCCGCCTACCAGTGAACCCTTAATGGTGATTACCTGCTCATCAGCATAGCCTGCACCGTTGGTATTCAAAAGTACTGTATAGGTTCTTCCGTTTTTAACCACGTTCCATGTTGCGGTAATTGGTACTAGTCCATCTGATCCGTCAACTGTTCCTGCGCCTACACTGCCTGCAATGTTTGTATAGGTTGCATTGGTTTCTCCCCAGACTACCTTTCTCCAACTAAGCGTTGCAGGTAATGTACTATCATAGGCATTATAGTCAGGGGCTGTGAAAGTAACTCTTGGTGTTATTTCATATCTGGTGTCAGGCAACAGCGCCGGTGCAATAGGAAATCCTGGTAATACATGATCCCATCCTGGTGTGCCGTTGCTTTCTTTACTGACTTGTGCAATCTTAGTGGTTGCATTATAGGCCGTGATATAACCATATTGACCTGAGCCTGTACCACTGACTATTAATATTCTTAGGCCAAGATATTCTGATTCTGCGCCTGTATCTACGCCGGCCAACTTAATGCTTGTGGTTGTGCCTGTTGAAGCATTTTGTGTAACGAATGTAAAATTGGTTCCGCCAACACCAGTAGAATCTATAGGATTATATTCTAGTGCTTCAAATACTGCCCTATCTCTGTATTCTTCTTGTATTATGCTGGCGCCAACACCAGCACCACTAACGGTCCATGATACAGATGTATAATTTTGTCCAGCATTTCTATATTCTACTAAAATAATTTTATCTGCATCACTGCCCAGTAATCCAGTGAATGTAGAAGTAACAATTGGTTGATGATTTCTGGTGTTAACAGTGACCCTAATAGGTGTTTCTGTGTCGTCGGTACCTAGTGCCATGGCACCAATTCTACCAAAGCTGTTGTTACCGTTGGTAGCACGAATGATACCACCGTTCTCTGTTAGATAGCCTACCTGCGAGTAATAGGTAAACACAGAAACAAGTTCTGCTCGTCCGCCATTTATTACCCAAGCACCAATACCGTCATCTATTAACTGTGTAAAGTCATTAGACACAAATGATCTATTACCACCGTTGTGTAGAGAGCCGTCAATCTTCTGTCCAACTGAAGCAAATCCAAATGTAGCACAGTTTTGAATATAGGGACTGCGGGTTTGAATCCATGTGCGATCATCATCTGGGCCCCAACCTGGATCAAGAGAAGTATATGCTCCTCCAGTTGGTCGTTGATAGAATTCATAAACTCCTGGAGGGTTTAGATATCCTATTAGACCTTTTAGCGTCATGTTTCTTACACCGGTAGCATCACGCAAATAGAACATGTCTTCAAGTGCAGATCCTAATACAGCATTTCTATAATATCTTGCTGCATATAAAGATTTGTAATTGCCAGTATATAGTATATCATATTTCCAAGCATTAATATAGGCACGAACATCTCGTTTGCATTTTTCACTGTCAAACGCATAGTTAGGATAATTGCCCTGCATGAATGCTACTGCTTCATTGGCTAGGAATTCTTTGTTATTTTCTAAGGCCTGTGCTGCTACTTCATTCGCGGTATTTCTTACATTTGTTCCAACTAGTGTTGGATCAGTAGGACCGCTTTCGATATAGAATGTAATATAATTTTTTATATCAGTTATTAGTTGTGTAACCTGTGTGACTGCACCTGCACTGCCCGATAGAGACGTATCTTGTAATTCAGTAGTGCCTATGGTAAATCCAGTAGCTGGTGTTCCTGTAATAACATAATCAATTAAACTTGAAAGATGATCTAATACAAATTTAGTATATGTAGAATCCAGTGCTAGGCTGGCTATAGGATCGTTAGCTACAACTGTTGTAGATCTTGTTTCTACACCTTTGATACAAACGCCTGCTGGAACAATAATAGGTAAAATTTCCTCATATAATCCTGCATTAACAGAAATATCAAAGTTACCAGAAAGCTCTTCGACTTGTTCGCAGGCATAACGAATAGTTCTATAGGGTGTAAACGGACTAGAACCGTAGTCTTCTCTGTCCACACCACTTGATGCAGACACATATCGAGCCTGTCTTAGAGATCCAAATTTTTCATAGACAAAAGTTGATAGGTCTTCATTTCTGACTTTTAAAACTTCAGATTCTTGACCTATACTAATAGGTGTAGCATTGATTGTACTGCCGTCACCTGCTCCGATTCTTGACAAATTCCAAGTTAGTAGATCGCCGGGATTTATAAGACCGGTATAGTCTCCAGACTGAAGGAATATTTCCCATAGGCCGAATACTGATCCGTTGTCTCCAGGAAATGCATCTAGTGTAGATATATGAGGATATACACACTTGTAGGTTGAACCTTGATAGATTACAATATCGTTAAGTGCATAAGAAACTCCGTCAAGCCAGCGATTTCTCCAATTGAAACCAGGTACAACCAACTGCCAATCATCAGTGCTTAGATAGTCAAAACTACTACCATCGTTAAGATTTTCATTAATGGCAACATACAAGTTACCACCACGTCTTACAAGATCTCCGGGACGATAGGTATTAGCACTTAGCCACTCTCCTCTAGGATTGTATCCTTCCGCCAGTCTTGTCCAAGCGATTGTGCTGTCTTCTGAATCTCTAGGATTTAAATCATTGTTGTTGATTTGACTATAATATAGATATCCGCCGTAGCGTACAACATCGCCAATTTGGTAAAGAGTCAAAGATGCCCAGTCGTTGCCAAACTGATATCCGTATAATTCAACAGTCCATCTATCTGCGGTAAATGCTAGTTCGCCGGTGTGTGCAGTCACACACTTCCATATACTTCCGCCATATTTTACTAGGTCGTTGACCTTATAGGCAGTTAACTGAGTCCAGGTATTAAATGCGTCAATATTGCTGTAATATACTACCCAGTTTGCTATTTGTGGTTCTAGTCTTGCTGATGTTGATGTATGTTCAGTAATACATTTATATACAATACCACCGTATCTAACAATGTCTCCTACAGCATAACGAATATTATTTGTATAAGGTCCTTTCCAACTAACCGAAACAACATAGATTTCCCATTTAGCTGTGTCAGCAACAAATGTCACTGCTGAAGTATGACCTTCTAAACATAGATAGGTATTTCCACCGTATTGAACAATATCTCCTACATTGTATTGTCTAGATGCTACCCAATCACTTCTCCAAGCAGTACCTTTGGTCATTAGCGTCCAAGCTGGCGCTGCTATAGTTGGAGATGAACCAGGAACTGTGTAGTTTATATCTGTATAAAATCCTGCAGAAGCAGTATGTCCTCTTAGACATACATAAGATGATCCTCCGTATTTTACAACGTCGTCTTTGGTGTAGTCGGTGCCGGTAACCCAATCACCTTTCCAGGTATACCTAAATCTGCTTATCTTAAACTCTGCCATATCTTATCCTGTTTATGTTGAAATACCTGTTGGATAGGTATAACCTTGGAAAATTCGTTGAATTAAATTTCCTTCACTGTCTACATAATAAAAAATTGATCTATCGTCCCAACGATATTGTGTATACTTCATATTATCAAATAATTTGTTATGTTCGGCGTCAACGCCTTCGAAATAATCAATACCTGGTTCAAAGTCTTCAAAGTTTTCTGTAGGATCACCTACATCATTGATACTGTAACTTGCTTTATCAGTTACCTGATCACTTCGAACAATATATAGTTCTCCGTCATCGTTCCTACGAAGAGCATACCAAAATCTAGGACTTTGGCCTAGTGTTTCAACAGGATCTCTACCTAGATAATAATTATTGTTTGACATGATTTGATCCTTATGATATCTCTACATAACTTATAGTTGCATCTATACTAGATGCGGTGTCGCTGACAATACGTATACCTGCTGTTTCAGGCAAAATTAATTTTTCACCGTTGGTAATAATTTTAACACTGGTGTTAGGCGGTATTGGCAGTCCTTTAATATAATGTGCTTGTGTTGAATTTTCATCAACTACAAAAACATTTACTGTGACTGTCTCGTAATCCGTTACATTTGCTAGATTACATCCAATAACTGTGGCTCTAACACCGGCTGGAATCTGCAACACATCCACTGGGGTTGTTCCTATATCTGTATTTACTGCGTGTTTAAATTGTGTTGGCATTTTATATTATCCTAATGTTAAAGCCCATGCTATAGAAATATCCTGCGCCTGGACTCCAGTAACGGCTCCAGTAGTACCAGCAGGGCTAGCCCATGTAAATCCATCCCATATTTCTAATGCTCTTAGTTCAGTGTTATATCTAGTCATTCCGGTAACTGCATACGCAGTTGGTCGTTCTGCATTGTTTCCTCTTGGCATTACTACGCCGTTGGTTCCACCTATCTTAAAATATCCAGTTCCGGTAGATAACAGTTGACTGATTGCGTTATTAGAAAAGTTGGTAATCGTGTTAGCTTGAAATTTAAAATTACCTAGCTTTACACCCCCGGTACCATTACCGTACATGACTAGGTCTGTTCCAGGCGTTGTGGTAATTTCGTTATTTTGAAATACTAAATTTCCAAGATTTAAACTTACCAAAGAAAGATTATCAGTATAAAAATTCTGGGCATAAACATTGCGCCATGCAAAACTTGTAGATCCTAGATCGTAGGTGTTATCAGTTTCCGGAATTAGGTCACTTTTAATTGCGGCATTAATTGTAATTGTATCTGTTAGTGCATCGCCAATGGTAATGTTTCCGCCAATTGTAACATTGCCAGTTACTCCTACATTGCCAGTAACTGTTAGATTACCGTTTACTGTAGAGTTTGAAAAGATTTCAACAATTCCAATGCCGTTAGGACGTAACTCTATATTAGAGTTTGAAACTGTTGTTGATATTGTGTTACCTTGAATTTCAAAATCATTGACTTGTAGTCGAGCTTGATAAACAGTTGCTTGACCACCAGTGGGTATGAAATTGATTATGTTATTTGAGCTAGAAATTGTATTACCTGTTAGGGTAAATTGTGCAATATCTGCTTGTGTATCTACTATAAGGTTAGTAGTTCTTGTGGTACCATTGACATCTAGGTCGTATTGGGGAGTGGCGGTCTTAACACCTATGCGAGAGTTGTTAACATCAAGATAGAGAAGGTCGGTCTCAAATGCTAAATCTGTACCTTCGCGGTTAAGATTTGCCTTTAAGAGCGGCCCCGAAATACGACCAATAGCCATGAGCTCTCCTTTGTACCCCGTGTTTCACGGTTAACCAAATTTGGATTGCTCCGCATCCTTAGACATCCAAG
>Ga0114975_10003619_pt1 | contig 10272 bp, 7 predicted proteins | sample S_130626_EF_Meta_FD_87031 | JGI IMG/M metagenome (GOLD analysis project Ga0114975, IMG submission 87031) | Freshwater microbial communities from Lake Simoncouche, Canada to study carbon cycling - S_130626_EF_MetaG | ecosystem: Environmental > Aquatic > Freshwater > Lake | place: Lake...
CCGCCACTAACGGTGGCGGTGGTGGCGCTAGTGTGCCGAGCAGTGCGGATGCCGCACTCTTCACTTCGTCTTCTGGCACTGGTGTCGCTACCATAAATGGTTCAGCGATACAGTGCCTAAGCCTAAACATGACGGGTTATACGGGAACGCTTGCTTTTGGTTCCAACACTCTCTTTATTTCCGGAAGCGCAACGGCATATTCTGGGGACGTCGGCACCACCATAACGGGGACAAACCCAACAATTCAATTTGATTATACCGGTTCAGCGTCTATGAACGTCTTCCCCCGCGCTGTCTCGCAGGCCAACAGCGTATCCCTCCGTTTTGTGGCGGGAAACTATGCCCTATCAATATCTACCCCTTCCTCAGTTAGAGACATATCTTTTAGCGGATACACTGGTGTCCCTACTGCGAATAGCCTAACCATCTACGGGGACGTCCTCTCTTATTCCCCCAATTTTCTTGCTTCTGCGGCCAGTTGGACGTTTGCATCAACGTCTGCAACTGTTCGAACCATCAATCTGAGCGGCAATACTTTTGACAAGCCTGCCATTTTCAACGGCGTTGGAGGAACGTGGAAACTCAACGCCGCGTTTACCCAAGGGTCAACCCGGCTCTTCAGCCACACAAACGGCACCATTGACCTGAATGGTTTCACCTTAACTGTCGGCATATCCTACAATACAACCGTAGGAACAAAGAACCTTACGTTCAACGGGGGGACTTTGGTCTGCCCCGGCCTCATAGCCACGGGTCCTGCCCTCGATAACAGCTCAGGTTTTGCCGGTTTCACCAGTACCGCAGGTACCGGCACCGGCAAAATCAGCCTGACCGGCGCAACGGCCAAGACCTTCGCAGGCGGCGGGTCTACGTTCAATTGCACCGTGTCCAATGACGGCGCTGGCGCGCTGACTGTCACGGGTTCAAACACCTTCACTAATATCGCCAATGGCGTTCAACCAACATCGTTCCTCTTCACAGCAGCCACAACTACGACTGTTACTGATTGGAACGTAAGCGGCACGGCGAGTAACCTCGTTACCATTGGCAGCGTGACGGCGGCATCTCATACCCTCTCCAAAGCAAGTGGAACCGTCAGCTCTAACTATCTGTCCATATCAAGGTCAACCGCTACTGGCGGGGCAGCATGGTATGCTGGCACAACCTCTACAAATGGTGGCAACAACACTGGCTGGTCGTTTACCGCTGCCCCCGTCAATGTCTCCGTCTCTGTAACGGGGGTTGCAGCCACTGGGGGAATTGGGACTGCGACCGTCACGGTTGATGCCAGCGTAGACGTAACGGGGGTTGCAGCCACTGGGGGAATTGGGACCGCGACGGTAGACCTCATAAGTGATGCCAGCGTAAGCGTCACGGGTGTTGAGGCCACCGGGGGAATTGGGACTGTCACCCTCGACATTGTAACCGACACCAACGTAAACGTGACGGGTGTCGAGGCTACTGGATCAATTGGAACGGTGACGGTAGATGCTGTCACCCCAACGGTGACGGTTGCTTTTGAGGGGTGGGACCGGTCCCAAGGTTGGGGCCTCGGCGCATTCGGCACAGGCTCAATTGATATTGGGGTTGCCACTGGGGACGTTGGTTCGCCCTCTGTGATCGTTGACGTTGACGTAGATACGACCGGCCTATCCGCCACTGGGGACGTTGGTTCGTCCTCTGTGATCGTTGACGTTGACGTAGATACGACCGGCCTATCCGCCACTGGGGACGTCGGCACTGTTACCCTTCTGCTTCTTCTAGATGTGGATGTGACCGGCGTTTCCGCCACAGGTGATGTCGGGACTTCGACGGTCACCGTGGACGTGGACGTAGATACGACAGGCCTATCCGCCACTGGGGACGTTGGTTCGTCCTCTGTGATCGTTGACGTGGACGTAGCCACGACCGGCGTTTCCGCCACGGGCGATGTCGGGACTGCTCTTTTTCAAAATAACGTCACTGAGAACGCGACGGGTATTTCTGCTACCGGTTCAGTTGGTTCAGTTACTCTCACAGTTGACGCCGATGTAGATACGACCGGCGTATCCGCAACGGGTGATGTCGGAACTTCGACGGTCACGCTGGACGCCAACGTATACCCGACCGGCGTATCCGCAACGGGTGATGTCGGAACTTCGACGGTCACGGCGGACGCCGATGTAGCCGTAACAGGCGTCTCTGCCACGGGTAGTGTCGGAACTTCGACGGCCACCGTGGATGTGGTCGTAGACACAACAGGCGTATCCGCCACCGGAGACGTTGGAGACGTCGGCACCAACTTCGACCTGTTGGTTCTCCTTGCGGGGATCTCCGCTACGGGTTATGTTGGACCCGTCCTTGTCTGGGAACAAATCATCCCAGATCCCGGGACAGTGTGGGCCGGGATTGATCCGAACCAGACGCCGAACTGGTCTGAGATTGATCCGAACCAGACGCCGAACTGGTCTGAGATTGATCCGAACCAGACGCCGAACTGGTCTGAGATTGATCCAAGCCAATCCCCGGGATGGGTGCCAGTAGCCGCCTAGTAGCCACTGGAGAAGTTTCTTAGGAGACGTACGATGACCAGCACATACTCCCCAAACCTCGGTATCGAATTGATCGGAACGGGCGATCAGTCGGGTACGTGGGGGTCAACAACGAACACCAACCTTGGAACCCTGCTGGAGCAGGCTATCGCCGGTTACGAAACGCAAATTGTTACAGACAGTGGTGTAGCTACAGTTTTGTCCATCTCAAACGGTTCGTCGTCCACGGGACGCAACTATGTGATCGCCTTGATCGGGACTCTCACCGCTGCTCGCACCGTCGAGGTTCCTGCGGTCGATAAGCCCTATATCTTTTTCAACAACACGATTGGCGGCTTTGCTGTTACCGTAAAAGTCTCCGGCCAGACGGGCGTGGTCATCGCCAATGGCAAGAAGGCCATCGTCTACGTCAACGGCACCGATGTCATCGAGGTTGCGAATGCACCGGCCACGGAGGCTGGTACGCAGACCCTGACGAACAAGACCCTGACGTCCCCAGTCCTGACTACCCCTGCTCTGGGTACTCCCGCTTCGGGGATCCTGACCAATACGACCGGACTTCCCTTGACCACAGCCGTGACAGGCATTCTCCCTGTGGCCAATGGTGGAACGGGGGCATCTTCACTGAGCGCATTTGCGGCCCTCAGTGCAACTCAGACTTTCACGGGGGGGCAGATAGGCGCAGTCACGGCTCTCACTTCGAGCGCGGCTTCAATCGCAATCAACCTCGCAACCAACAACAATTTTTCTCACACCACGACGGAGAATACCACCCTTGCAGCACCCTCTAACCCGGTAGCGGGACAGTCTGGTGTCATCACCATAACGCAGGGTGCTACTGCGCGTACGTTGGCCTACAACACTTTCTATAAGTTTGCTGGCGGGGTCGTGCCGACACTAACTGCGACGGCCTCAGCAGTGGACGTATTTGTCTACAACGTAGAGTCAGCGACCCGTGCAACCTGTCAACTTATCAAGGATGTGAAATGATAATTGGCGGAGTACAACTCTTTCTCGGTGGGTCATCCGTTAAAGCTATCTTTGGCTACGGCTTTACCAGCGCCGTTACAGCAATAACCAATCTTGTGTCCAACGCTGGAGTGGTTGCAACGGATACGACAGGTGTTGGGACAGCTAGAAGTTCGCTTGCCGCCGCTGGATATGGAGGGGACAAAGCCATATTTGGCTATGGTGTCTCCGGCACTTACGTATCAATGACCAATCTTGTGTCCAACGATGGGGTGGTTGCAGCGGATACGACAGGTGTTGGGACAGCTAGAAGTTCGCTTGCCGCCGCTGGATATGGAACGGACAAGGCCATATTTGGTTACGGTTTCAACGGATCCGTGCAGTCAATGACCAATCTTGTGTCCAACGCTGGAGTGGTTGCAACGGATACGACAGGTGTTGGGACAGCTAGAAGTGCGCTTGCCGCCGCTGGATATGGAACGGACAAGGCCATATTTGGTTACGGTTCCCCCAGCGCCGTTACAGCGATAACCAATCTTGTGTCCAACACCGGAGTGGTTGCCGCAAATACCACAGGTGTCGGCACAGCTCGAAACGGGCTTGCCGCCGCAGGATATGGAGGGGACAAAGCTATCTTTGGGTACGGTTCCCCCAGCGCCGTTACAGCGATAACCAATCTTGTGTCCAACGCTGGAGTGGTTGCAACGGATACGACAGGTGTCGGCACAGCTCGAAACGTGCTTGCCGCCGCTGGATATGGAACGGGTACGGCTATCTTTGGTTACGGTTTCACCGCATCCGCATCCTCCTCACTAACCAACCTTGTGTCCAACACTGGAGTGGTTGCAACGGATACGACAGGTGTCGGCACAGCTCGAAGTTCGCTTGCCGCCGCCTCTTACTCAAAGTAGGGAACATGTCAAAATTAAACTCTGAATTTAACTACCGCTACCAAGTCATCGGGGAGACGGCTTGGGCAAAAATCCAAACCCTGCAAGGGTTCTTGGATGGCCGTATTCGCGCCGCTGCACTTGAGGAAGTTGCGGACCTAAAATACAGGGCGAAAGTGTGGGAGTTGCAGGACTTAAAAGACAGCAATGCAAAGCTTAACCTGATACTTGAGAAACAAGCGGAGCTGGTCGAGCTTGAGTCCTTTCGAAGGGAGCAAAAAATAAATTTTGCCCTCAACCAAGATGAGATTGCCTGCCTGAAAAAACTGTTGGCTGAACTCTATACTATTGCAGAGCCGACACGCATTGAGGGTTACACTGACGAGCAGATGTTTGAAGCAAACGCTGCAAATGAATTTACCCATGTAGTGGGGCGGGAAATTCAGGCAGAGATCCTTGCAAACGGCAGACCTTCCCCTGCTAAGTTGCACAACGCGATGAGCAATCCGTACACTTTCAGAATGCTACAATCGTGGGGCCTTATACCACAGGAAGCTATTCTGCTGGCTCCAAACAATGACCCGCTACACCTGACGGAGCAATACAATGTACCTCTACCAAAACCTGAAGTTTGATCCCAGCATCCAGCGCACCGTTGAGGACACCCAGTACCCTGCTGGCTGGTTCCTTGACCCGCTCGAGCGCGCAAGGATAGGCGTGGTTGAGGTGTCGGATCCTGTCCGACCGGACGACAGGTTTTTTACATCGGTTGAAAACCCCGACGGTAGCTACACCGCCACCCCCCACTCGGCGGAAGATTTAGCTGAAAGACACGCTGCCGAAAAAACCAACTTTCTCTTTCAGGTCAAGGCCGAGGCAGGCGCAATCACACAACAGGTCCTGTCGGGCCTTGATAGTGAGTACGATCTTGCCGAAAAAGAAGCTGCCGCGTACAGGGACGCAGGCTACCCTGCTGAATCTATTCCTGAGAGCATCAAATCAGAGGTGGATGCACGGGGCGTGACACCCACCGTAGCCTGTGACACCATCCTGACAGCGGCAAGTAATTGGCGTACGGCTCAAGCTTCTCTGCGAAGAAACCGGCTGGCGGCGCAGGCTGCGGCTGCGGCATCAGTTGACGCTACGGGTCTAGATGTTATCAAGGAGAACTGGGCCACCTTTATGGCATCCCTCAGATCCAGCTTGGGTGTGTAAATGGCGCTTCAAAAGCTACAGTTCCGCCCCGGCGTTGTCAGTGACCTCACGGGCTACACGAACGACGGAGGTTGGAGACTCTCCAACCTTGCCCGTTTTCGTTTTGGGTTTCCGCAGAGCGTGGGTGGATGGGAGAGGTACTCTACCACCACCGCCTTTCTCGGAAGTTGCCGTTCCCTTTTGAACTGGGTCACCCTTAATGGGGCGAACCTTCTCGCCTTCGGCACCAACCTCAAGTACTACATTGAGCAGGGTGGCCTCAACAATGACGTCACCCCTCTCCGCGAGACGGTCACCCTGAGTAACCCTTTCACGGCGACAACCGGGCTTTCAACTATCACCGTTAGCGACACCTCACACGGTTGCGTAAACAATGACTTCGTCACGTTCAGCGGCGCGGTGTCCCTCGGTGGCAACATCACTGCGGCTGTTCTTAACAAAGAGTACCAGATCACTTATGTCGATGCGAACAGCTACACGATCACCGTAGCGGCCACGGCCACCGTAGCGGACACCGGTCACGGTGGCTCCAGTGTTTCTGCCGCCTATCAGATCAACACGGGTCTTGACACGCAAGTTGGTGGAACTGGCTGGGGCGCGGGTACATGGGGCCGTGGAACGTGGGGCAGCGCCACTACGACCAGTGTTGGCAACAGCCTTCGCCTGTGGACGCAGGACAACTATGGCGAGGACCTCGTCTTCTGCATCCGCAACGGCGGCGTCTATTATTGGTATGGTTCCACGGGAGTTAATGTACGTGGCGTTCCCCTTGACTCGCTGTCCACGGACGCCCAAACCCCTGACCTTGCCATCCAAGTCATGGTCTCAGACCGAGACAGGCACGTCATCGCTTTTGGCGCAAACTACGGTAATGAGTCCGCCCAAGACCCCCTGATCATCCGCTTCTCGGACCAAGAGGATCCCTTTACTTGGACCTCGACGGCAACGAACACGGCGGGTGACCTTCGCCTTGGTTCTGGTAGCACCATCGTCAGGGCTGTTGAGACCAAGCGAGAGATCGTGGTCTTCACGGATCTGGCTGCATACTCGCTTCAGTTCATCGGACCCCCCTACACCTTCGGCATCCAGCAGCTTGCTGCGGGCATATCCGTTGCGGGGTTCAATAGCTTTGCCAGCGTGGACGACACCGTTTATTGGATGGGGAAGAGTGCCTTCTATGTTTACAACGGTAAGGTAGACAACATGCCTTGCCCAGTGAGCAACTACGTCTTCGGGAATTTCAATTTCGCGCAGGCCGACAAGGTCTTCGCGGCTCCCAACAGTGAGTTTGGTGAGATCACTTGGTTCTACCCATCTGCTGACTCCGAAGAGAATGATCTCTACGTGACCTACAACTACGGCGACAAGGTCTGGACCTACGGGGCTATGGCCCGCAGCGCCATGCTTGATCGCGGCATCCGACTGTACCCGATTGGCGCAGGACTTGACGGCTACCTGTACAACCACGAGCTTGGGTTCAATGACGGCAGCACGACACCGCCGACGCCCCTGAACGCCTACATCGAGAGTTCGCCTTTGGACATCGGAGAGGGGGACCGTTTCTCCTTCATCCGTCGTATCCTGCCTGACGTTTCCTTCGTGGATAGCGAAGACTCGCCACAACTTGACCTCATCATCAAGACCCAGAACTACCCGGGATCCGCCTACCAGACGGGGTCAGACTCCGTCATCACACAGACGGCAGTGGTTCCCATCCAACAATTTACCACTGTGAGTAATATCCGTCTGCGCGGCCGCTCTGTCGTCTTCCGTATCGAGAGCAATAGACTGGGAACCCGCTGGATCCTTGGGACACCTCGGCTTGAAGTCCAGCAAGACGGTCGTCGCTGATGGACATGCGGCTGATCCCACCGGTCTTTCCCAGACCATCGTCCACGTACAGCGAAGGGTACATGGCGGATCTTGTTCGCGCCCTTTCCTCCTTGGTCACCTTCATCCGTGCCGTGGGCGAAGGGCGACAGACGACTATTGTCCTGACCAATCTTCAGAGCAGCGACTACGGCCTTGAGCCGGGGACCATCTTCCAAGTTGGGGGAGCCCTTCGGGTCGCCCTCGCGAATAGCCCCTATACGGTTGGACTCACCGCCACGGGGTCCGTCGGATCCGTCACCGTCACCACCTGAAGACTTGTGTAAATACCCCCATCGGAGTAAATTTACCCCGACACGCTCATAGGAAAAACCCATGCAGGGCGAACAACTCCTCAAAGATCCGGACTTCGCCCAGACCCTTGCGAAGTCACCCTTCAAGGCCGGGGACCTCCCGCGTCTTTCGACGGCCATTGCCCAGACCTTTGAGCGCATGACACCAGAGCAGAAGGTCGAACTGAAGAAGGGCATTGAGCAGCTTGAGAGACTTCCTCAGGAGCAGCTCACCGCCATCAATCGCCTGCTGGACTACGTTGCCAAGAACCCCGACCAGTACCCCGCCCTGATCAAGGAGCTGTCCTCCTCTGGCGCATTCGACCCAGCGGACGTTCCCAAGAAGTATGACCCCCGCTTCGTGGCCGTCATTAAGTCGGTCGTCAACTTCGTCCTTATGAAGAAGCAGGGGACACCCGGCTTTGCAAAGGGCGGCATTGCCAACTTGAAGGACGCCGCCGGTAGCGTCCGGTCAGCGGGTCGCGATGGCGACACCATGCTGGCGCACATCAACCCCTTTGAAGCAGAGATGCTTAGGCGGATGGGTGGCCGAGGGACGACCAACCCAGACACCGGCCTGCCCGAGTTTGGTTGGCTGAAGTCGATCATCGGTGCCGTGGTTGGCATTGGGGCGACCATGCTCCTTGGACCTGCTGGCTTTGCACTTGTGAACCCCCTGATTGCGGGCGCCATTGGCGGCGGTCTGTCGGCCTTGGTCACTGGCGGCAAGCCTGCCGACGTCCTGAAGGGCGCGCTCTTCGGCGGTATTACTTCTGGTATCATGGCTGGCATCAGCGGTGGCGTGGACAGCATCTTCAGCAGCGCCCCAACATCGGGCGGGTTCCTCCGCGATACCTTCGGCATCAAGCCTGTCGAAGGTGGCATCAGTGGTCTATTTGGCGGGGCCTCGACGCCTTTGACTGCCTCCGGTAACCCGGTCCCCCTGCCGACATCGCCAAGCAGCGCCCTGACCCCATCTGACTTTGCTACTGATGCGGAACGAGCTACTGCGGAATTGCAAGGTCAGCTCCGGCCCGCAGGGGTCAACCCCACCATAACTGCACCTGTTGCAGGCGCTGCTGGAGAGGCGGCAAAGAGCGGCCTCTCCGGATTCATCAGCGACAACAAGATTCCCCTGATCCTTGGCGGCGGCGCGGCGTTGATCGCGGCGAGTCAGGCCGAGAAGAAGAACGACGTCGTGAAGCCCAGCCTCCTCGATAGCGTCAATTCCAAGGACTCAAGTCTTGGTATCGTCCCCGAACTAGACCCGAAAAAATTCAAAGCGCAGCCCGCTAAAGTGATGCCCTCCGTGTTCCCGGGTGGACAGTACATTGAGAGCCCCATCTTCCCCAAAGGGGGCTACGTCCCACCCTCTCAGGTGGCGGAACAGCGGCCCTTCTCGGGGTATGACTACACAAAGATCAACTTTCCGACGTACGGCCAGTCTGGCATCCCCACGGCGGCGGCTGTGGGTGGGTCCATCGACGGACCGGGGACTGGGACTAGTGATTCGATCCCTGCCCGTCTCAGCGACGGTGAGTTCGTGATGACGGCGAAGGCCGTCCGTGGTGCCGGAAACGGTGACCGTGCAAAGGGTGCCAAGAAGATGTATGGCATAATGCACAAGTTTGAACGGATGGCTTGACCATGGCTGATACAACTATCCAAGAACAAGTAGTCCGCGAAGCCCCCGGGATTGAGAAGGCCAAGCTTGATCTTCTGAAGACGGCTGCGGAAACTGCGCTGGACCGAGTAGACATCCCTGCTATGGAAATAGCGGGGCTTGCTCCGCAACAGGTAGACGCCATCACGATGGCCGGTCAGGGCATCGGGTCCTACCAGCCCTACATAACATCCGCTGGCGCGGCCTATAACAAAGCGGCTGAAGGCTATGGGGGTCTGCCCCAATACGGCATCGCCGGGATGAACGCTGCGCAGAATGCTGGCCAAGCCGCGACAAGTGCAGTCTCCGGCTACGGCGACATGGCAGCACGTTTGGGGGTTGCAGGCGCACAGAGTTATAACCCCAACTCTGCCGCCGCCTTCATGAACCCTTACCAGCAACAGGTGACGCAGAACTCGATTGCCGAGATGAACCGGCAAGCCCAAATTCAGAGCCTGAACAATGCCTCTGCTGCAAATAAGGCCGGGGCTTTTGGTGGCAGTCGTTTTGGAGTTCAGGAGGCTGAGACCAACCGCAACCTTGCCGAGGTGCAGTCAAAGAAGATCTTCGAGGACTACGCCGCCAACTACAATCAGGCGCAGACGGCGTCGATGAACGCCTTCCAGAACCAGCAGGCCCGAGCGCAGACCGCCGGGAACCTTGCCTTGGGCGCTGGACAGAATATCGGCAGCACCAACATTCAGGCAGGGCAGCTTGGCGTTTCTTCCGCTGCAAATGCGGGCCAGTTGCAGGGTACCAGCGCCCAAGGCTTGGCGTCTCTTGGAACATCGACCGCGAACCTTGGTCAGTTGCAGTCTGGCTTGCAGCAAGGCGACACGTCC
>Ga0114975_10003621_pt1 | contig 10269 bp, 10 predicted proteins | sample S_130626_EF_Meta_FD_87031 | JGI IMG/M metagenome (GOLD analysis project Ga0114975, IMG submission 87031) | Freshwater microbial communities from Lake Simoncouche, Canada to study carbon cycling - S_130626_EF_MetaG | ecosystem: Environmental > Aquatic > Freshwater > Lake | place: Lake...
CAGTAACCGTTGATGAATTGATTCCCCTTGCTCGCGCAGTAGTCCGTGGATCACATCGGGCAATGGTTGTTGCAGATCTGCCCAGAAAATTATTGCCGGCGCTATCGCCAACTAGCAGTACAGGGATTCCGGCCTCATCAAAGATTTCGGCGGTCATAGATTCGTATGAAGTAAGCATTGCCCACTTTTCGCCGCGTTGTTTAGCGGCGGCCAAATCTAAGATTGTGATGCGTCGGTGCAGGGCACCGCCATAAAGGCTTTCCATTTAATGTCCTCTCCTCGAAGCCGCTTGTAGCAGTCCCCGGGTACATTGATAAGGGTACCCCCGTTACACTTGAAAAATGAAGTTGCGCGTGGCGCTAGCCCAAATCAACCCAACGGTTGGTGACCTTGCGGGCAATGCTGGGCTGATCGCAGACTCTGTTAAAAAAGCGCAGGCACAAGGTGCACATCTGATTGTGTTTCCCGAAATGATCGTGACTGGTTACCCCGTTGAAGATTTAGCGCTGCGTCCGTCCTTTCAAGCAGCCAGCATCCGTGCAGTTCAAGAAATTGCCGCCAGCATAACCGGCGACATCGTTGCTGTCGTCGGTTATTTAGACCAAGGACCAAAGAATGCAGTTGCCGTCATTCACAATGGAAAGATCACTGGCACTTATGTAAAGCGTCATCTGCCAAATTACGGCGTCTTTGATGAGTTCAGAAACTTTGTAGCAGGGGATCAAAACCTTGTTGTACGAATCCATGGTGTTGATGTTGCGGTGGCTATCTGTGAAGACATTTGGCATTCAGTAGATTCCATTGCAGCGCGGACCCCAGGATTACTGGTTGTCCCAAACGGTTCTCCGTTTGAACGCAACAAGGATGATGTGCGCTTGGCACTTGTGCAGAAGCGGGCCACAGAAATTGGTGCCCCTGTTGCCTACGTCAACATGACAGGTGGCCAGGATGATTTAGTTTTTGATGGTGACAGCATTGTTGTTGGCAAAGATGGCACCGTTCTTGCCAGAACTGTGCAGTTTGATGATCAATTAATTGTTGTTGACATTGATTGTGCTGAAGGGTCTTCACGACCTGATGTTGTGATTTCCGAAGAACCGACAGCACTTTCAGATTCAGCAAATTCTTCAATTGCCACAGCACTTTCAGATGAAGCAGAAATGTGGCAGGGCCTTGTTATGGGGCTTCGCGATTATGTTGGTAAGAATGGTTTTAGATCAGTTGTCCTTGGGCTTTCAGGTGGAATTGATTCGGCGTTGGTTGCTGCAATCGCAATTGATGCTCTAGGTGCACAGCGAGTTAATGGCGTTGCCATGCCTAGTAAGTATTCATCAGAGCACTCAGTTGAAGATGCCCAAGTGATGGCAGATGCCACAGGTATTCACTTTAGAATCGCCCCAATTGCACCTATGGTCGATGCCTACATGAACAACTTGGTACTAAAGGGTTTAGCCGAAGAGAATCTGCAGGCACGAGTACGCGGAACAACCTTGATGGGCATTTCTAACCAAGAAGGTCACCTTGTTATGGCAACGGGCAATAAAAGTGAACTAGCTGTTGGTTACTCGACACTCTATGGCGACGCGGTTGGTGGCTTTGCACCGATCAAAGATATTTATAAAACCGATGTGTGGGCGTTGGCTAGATATCGCAATGCACTGGCCGTAGAGCGCGGGGAAGTACCACCGATACCTGAGCGCTCAATTACTAAAGAGCCAAGCGCCGAATTGCGTCCAGATCAAAAGGACTCCGATTCATTGCCTGACTATCCATTGTTGGATCAGGTGCTACGAGCCTATGTTGATGAAGATCATGGATACCAAGAGTTGCTCGCCGATGGCTTTGATCCCGATCTCGTGCGACGTGTAATTTCTATGGTTGATAAGGCCGAATACAAGCGTCGCCAATACCCGCCTGGCACCAAGGTTTCGGGACGTGCTTTTGGAAAAGATCGACGCTTGCCAATGACATCACGCTGGAATGAACAGTAACCTGCAAATCATTTGCAACTCGCATAAATAATTCAATTCAGTAGAATTTGCACATGCTTTCGATCATCAACTGGTTGTTTACACGAAACCGTGTTGTTGATTTCTGCCTGTCAACATCTTGCAGCTGCTAAACCTTTCACTTTTTCGCAGCCCAGCTTTTTCAATTCATCCATGATTACCAAAAACTATTTTTAGGGGAGAACTATGAAGGTCTATAACAGCATCACAGAGATTTTTGGAAATACACCATTACTGCGTATCAACAAGATCACAGATGGTGCTGCTGGAAATGTATACGCCAAGCTGGAATTTTATAATCCAACCTCATCTGTTAAAGATCGTCTTGGCGTTGCAATGATCGATGCTGCAGAGGCAAGTGGTGAGCTAAAGCCTGGCGGCACAATTGTTGAAGCAACATCTGGAAACACAGGAATTGCAGTAGCAATGGTTGCTGCAGCACGTGGCTATAAGGCGATCATGACAATGCCTGAATCAGTGTCAAAGGAGCGTCGTAAGTTAATTCGCGCCTACGGGGCTGAGTTAGTGCTAACTCCTTCTGCCGAGGGCATGAAAGGCGCAGTTGCTGCAGCAGAAAAGCTTGCAGAATCTGGTGCTGTTTTAGTTCGACAGTTTGAAAATGAAGCAGGTCCATTTATTCACCGCACAACAACGGGCCCAGAAATCTGGCGTGACCTAGATGGCAAGGTTGATGCATTTATTTCAGGTATTGGTACCGGTGGAACAATTACAGGCACTGGTCAATACTTAAAGGAAAAGAACCCTGCAATCAAAGTGTTTGGCGTTGAACCAGCCGCATCCCCAATTTTAAATGGTGGAGAACCAGGACCTCATCCGATCCAAGGAATTGGGCCAAACTTCATCCCTAACGTTTTAGATCGCACTGTGTATGACGAGATCTTGGATGCATCAGCAGCCGATGCAATCAAGTATGCACGTCGTGCAGGTGCCGAAGAAGGATTCCTTGCCGGAATTTCATCTGGTGCGACTCTGTGGGCTGCATCAGAGATTGCACAGCGTCCAGAGTTTGCAGGCAAGAACATAGTTGTTATCTGTGCATCAAATGGTGAGCGTTACCTATCAACAGTGCTGTACGAGGATTTGGTTGATTAATTAATGCCAATCCTAAGTCGCATCATTGAAGACCTTGATAACGCGATCAGTCATGATCCAGCTGCGCGCAATCGTTTAGAGGTCGCATTGGCATACCCAGGTGTGCATGCGATTTGGGGGCATCGAATTTCGCACTTCTTGTGGAATCACAAATTGAAATTGATTGCACGAATTCATTCCAATTTGGTGCGTTCAACAACCGGAATTGAAATTCATCCAGCTGCAACAATCGGTCGACGTTTCTTTATTGATCACGGCATGGGAGTCGTAATCGGTGCAACATCAATCATCGGTAACGATGTGATGATGTATCACGATGTAACTCTTGGGGCTCGCGGGATCGAACATGGCAAGCGCCATCCGAGCATTCAGGACAATGTGATTATTGGGGCAGGTGCACGGGTACTGGGAAATGTCACCATCGGAGAAGGGTCTCGAATTAGTGCTAACGCTGTTATTACTAAGGACTTAGCTCCTAAAACAGACCTGGATCACGCTGATTTCTTTGTAATCTAAGGACAGTTAACACAGCCGTAACCTGCATTTGTAAGAATGCCATCTATGTCTACAGATCTAAACAAGCAGCAAGAGTTTGTACTTCGCACCCTTGAAGAACGCGATATTCGTTTTGTGCGTTTGTGGTTTACCGATGTATTGGGATTCTTAAAATCTGTAGCAATTGCACCCGCCGAACTTGAAAATGCTTTCGATGAGGGAATCGGATTTGATGGCTCTGCTATCGAAGGTTTCGCTCGTATAACTGAATCTGACATGCTGGCAAAACCAGATCCCGCAACATTTTCGATTTTGCCGTGGCGTACTGAATCTCCAGGTGCGGCACGTATGTTCTGCGATATCGCGATGCCAGATGGCTCTCCATCTCCATCAGATCCACGAAATGTTTTGCGGCGAACACTAGATAAAGCCGCATCCATGGGTTACACCTGTTACACCCATCCTGAAATTGAATTCTTTTTGTTTAAGAACCCACCTGAAACTGGGGTTGCACCTGTTCCGGTAGATCAAGGTGGCTATTTTGATCACACACCAGCTGTCGTTGGACATGACTTCCGCCGCCAAGCAATTACTTTACTTGAAGCTATGGGCATCAGTGTTGAATTTTCACATCATGAAGGTGCTCCTGGTCAGCAAGAAATTGATTTGCGTTATGCAGATGCATTAACAACTGCAGATAACATCATGACTTTCCGTCACGTAATAAAGGAAGTTGCAATGGATCAGGGATTCCACGCTTCATTTATGCCAAAACCTTTTACAAATCATCCTGGCAGTGGAATGCACACTCACGTTTCATTGTTTAAGGGCGAAGATAATGCTTTTTATGATTCAACCGCTGAATTCAATTTGTCCGCAGTTGGGCGTTCATTTGTTGCAGGGCTCATTAAACACGCACCAGAAATCACCGCAATAACTAATCAGTGGGTGAATTCTTACAAGCGTTTACACGGAGGCGGCGAGGCACCTGCATTTGCTAATTGGGGTCAAAGCGATCGTGGCGCACTTGTTCGTATTCCGATGTATAAGCCAAAGAAGGAAAACTCAACACGAATTGAATTCAGATCACCTGATACCGCCTGTAATCCATATCTTGCCTATGCAGTGATGCTGGCCGCAGGCCTTAAGGGAGTAGAGCTAAATTATGTTTTGAGCGATTCAAAGGAACCCATCGCATTGCCTTCAAACCTGAATGAAGCAATCACCGCGATGGAAAATAGTGAATTAGTACGAGAAACCTTAGGCGCACATGTATTTGAATATGTGCTGCTGAATAAACGTGCCGAATGGCTTGAATACAGCCGACAAGTTAGCGCCTTTGAATTAGATCGCTATTTGCCCGTCCTTTAAGTCAAGCGTTACCCTTAGCAGGTGAACTTCCCTCAGCAGCGCCCATCAAAGATGCCGGTGCATCGCTATGAGCCTTTCCACCCGGTAGATCTTCCTGATCGCACCTGGCCCAATAAGAAAATTACGAAAGCACCTAAATGGTGTTCTGTTGACCTTCGTGATGGCAATCAAGCATTGATTGATCCAATGGATACACCGCGCAAATTGGCGATGTTCAAGCTATTAGTTGCTATGGGTTATAAGGAAATCGAAGTTGGATTTCCAAGTGCAAGCCAGACAGATTTTGATTTTGTTCGCAAAATTATTGATGAAAACTTAATTCCTGATGATGTAGTTATTCAGGTATTAACACAGGCTCGAGAGTCTTTAATTATTCGAACCTTTGAAGCAATCAAGGGTTCAAAGCAAGCAATTGTTCATTTATACAATTCCACATCGACATTGCAGCGCCGAGTAGTTTTCGGCCTTGATAAAGAGGGCATTAAGAAGATTGCTACAGATGCTGCCAAGATTTGCTTGGATTTAGTGGCATCTGTTCCTGAAACTAAGGTTTCATTTGAGTATTCACCAGAGTCATATACTGGCACAGAACTTGAGTTTGCTGTTGAAGTTTGTAATGCGGTCAATGATGTCTGGAAGCCAACTCCACAATGGAAGACGATCATGAATCTTCCAGCAACTGTTGAAATGGCTACACCAAATGTTTATGCAGATTCCATTGAATGGATGTGCCGCAACCTAAATAATCGTGACAGTGTGATTGTTTCACTTCACCCTCACAATGACCGAGGCACAGGAGTTGCAGCGGCGGAACTTGGTTATCTAGCAGGCGCAGATCGCATCGAAGGAACATTATTTGGAAACGGTGAACGCACCGGAAATGTTTGTCTTGTAACCCTTGGAATCAACTTGGTTACACATGGCATCGATCCACATATTGATTTCTCAAACATTGATGAAGTTCGTCGCACCGTTGAGTACGCCAATCAATTGCGTGTTCCTGAGCGTCATCCTTATGGCGGCGACCTTGTGTTTACCGCCTTTTCTGGTTCACACCAAGATGCAATTAAAAAAGGCTTTGATCACTTAGCGCGCGATGCAAAAGCTGCAGGCAGAGAAGTACGTGATCACACATGGGCTATTCCTTATTTGCCTATCGATCCACTTGATATTGGTCGTTCATACGAAGCCGTTATTCGCGTTAATTCACAATCAGGTAAGGGCGGTGTTGCTTACTTGATGAAGAATGAACATCATCTTGATTTACCTCGACGTTTACAAATTGAATTTTCCAAAAATGTTCAGGCTAAGACTGATGCTGAAGGTGGCGAAGTAAGTGCAGAAGATTTGTGGAATATTTTTGAAGATGAGTACTTGCCTACGGATAGCGCACCATGGGGACGCTTCCGACTTAAGGGTTTGTCACAAAATTCAGTTCTTGGCGAAGATGTGTACCTGACAGTTTCACTTACTGATCGCGGTGGCATCCAAGAACTAAAGGGACAAGGAAATGGTCCTATCGCAGCATTCTGTAATATTTTGCAGGCATACGGTGTAGATGTTCAAGTTCTTGATTACTTCGAGCATGCCCTGTCTGCAGGTGGCGATGCCTCTGCTGCTGCATACCTTGAATGTGCAATCGATGGCAATGTCTTCTGGGGCGTCGGAATCGATCCCAACACCACAACCGCATCATTAAAAGCGGTCGTGTCTGCGATAAATCGCGCAATTCGCTAACGCACGCACTACCTTTACCCATATGAGTTTGTATCGGGATGAGGCAATAGTTTTACGCACTCAAAAACTCGGAGAAGCAGACCGCATCATCACAATGTTGACCCGTGATCATGGACGTATTCGCGGCGTAGCAAAAGGTGTACGTCGGACAAAATCAAAATTTGGTGCGCGTCTTGAACCAGGTAGTCATGTTGATATTCAGCTGTACACCGGCAAAACCTTTGACACTGTCACACAAGTAGAAGCGTTAATGAATTATGGAGAAGCGCTGACTGAGGATTATCAGCGCTGGACAGTTGCTGCAGCGATTTTAGAAGCAGCAGAGCGATTTACTAGCCAAGAAAATGAACCAGCACTTCAAGAGTTTCAATTGGTTGTTGGTGGCATGAAAGCATTGGCTGAAAATCGATACGAACCGCTATTGATTCTTGATGCATTTTTGTTACGTTCGCTTGCGGTTGCTGGATATGCACCATCAATGACAATCTGTTCTAAATGTGAAGCACCTGGACCACATAGATACTTTTCACTAGTCGGTGGTGGTTCAGTTTGCGCAGATTGTCGGCCATCTGCGTGTGCAACCCCTGCGCCAGAAACTCTTGATCTGATGGGCGCATTACTGTCTAGTGATTGGGAAATCGCAACAGCTAGTGAAGGAAAATTTCGTCGCGAGGCTAGTGGTTTAATCGCCGCTTACTTACAATGGCATCTTGAACGCGGCCTGCGTTCCTTGCCGATGGTGGAGCGGGTATGACAATAAAGATTCCTAATCACGTTGCAATAGTGATGGATGGCAATGGTCGCTGGGCACAAAAGCGTGGCCTGCCTCGCACTGCAGGACATGAAGCTGGTGAAGCGGCGTTGTTTGATGTCGTAGAAGGCGCAATCGAATTTGGTGTTAAAGAAATAAGTGCGTATGCATTTTCAACGGAAAACTGGAGACGCTCACCAGATGAGGTGAAGTTCTTGATGGGCTTTAATCGCGATGTTATTCGCAGACGCCGGGATCAAATGAACGAGATGGGTGTCCGAATCCGCTGGGTAGGTCGCCCTAAGCGATTGTGGAGCAGTGTTATAAATGAGTTAGAAGCGGCTGAAGAGTTAACGAAAAAGAATAAGAAGTTAACTTTGAACATGTGCGTTAACTATGGTGGAAGAGCAGAGATTGTTGATGCTGCCGCAGAGCTTGCACGAGATGTGAAGCGAGGCAAAATTAAGGCAGATGCGATTACCGATAAAGTTTTTGCAAAGTATTTGGATTCACCTCAAATGAGCGATGTTGATCTTTTCCTTCGTTCATCAGGGGAGCAGCGCACCAGTAACTTCTTGCCGTGGCAAAGCGTTTACGCCGAGTTTGTTTTCATGGATGTGCTGTGGCCAGATGTCACACGTAAAACATTATGGAAAGCAATTGAAGAGTATTCAGCTAGAGATAGAAGGTTTGGCAAGGCTTAACATTTTGCACAGAGACCAAAGATCTCTGCAGTATGTCCCACATCTCTGAAACCATGTTCTGAAGCCATTGTCTTGGCCCATTTTTCAATAGCACCGCCTTCAATTTCCACGGTTTCTCCACAACTTTTGCAAACTAAGTGATGGTGGTGGTTTTCTCCGCAAAGGCGATAAATAGCTTCGCCATCATCACGGCGTAAGACATCAACAATTTTGTCATTAACTAAACTTTGCAACGAGCGATAAACGGTAGTTAAGCCTATTTTTTGACCCTCGCGCTGCATCAATTTATATACTTCTTGCGCACTGGCGAAACCGCCAGCACGTTCTAGTGTGTTTAAAACACGTGGATTAGATCTACTCACCGATGTTTCCAACAATCAGCCACATTGCAACAACACCTGCAATTGTCGCAAGCATTGTTAAGCGGGATGGATGACGCGAATGGGCTTCAGGCAAGATGTGTGATGTTGCAAGATAAATAACAAAACCTGAAAATGCTGCCAAATAAAGCGCCATCGATTGATCAGAAAATGCAATGTAACTTCCAAGTGCCGCGCCGCTAATTCGCATGACAGCATCTGCACCTAGCAAGAGAATTGAAGTCTTAGTCCAATGACCACTCTTGATTAATAGCGAAACAGTATTCAAGCCATCACTAAAAGCGTGGGCTAAAATCGCAATGAACACGGCATAACCCAAAGCATCGCTGACTTTGAAAGCAAGGCCAAGTGCAAGTCCATCCAGAAAAACATGACCTGCCATTGCAGCAGCACCTAGTGTGCCTGCGATGTTTAATGTGTGCTCATGTTCGTGACCGTAATCGCTGTGTGCAGGTTCATGCGAGCCGAAGAGCTGTTCCGCAAAGTGAAGAGTTAAAAAGCCAACTACAAGTGCGATTGAAACAACTGGGACATTGCCAAAGGTCGAAGTATTCATTTCGAAAACTTCAGGCAAAAGATCGAATGCAACTAAGCCGAGAAGCAGCCCAGCCGACAATCCAAGAACTAGATGCAGGCGATCTCGCACCTTTATGGCAATAAAGCCACCTGTTGTGGTGGCAATGGCGGTTAATGCGGCAAGTGCGATGGCTGTATTCATGGCCAAAAGGTAGCACAAAATGGAAATGATTTTCATTTCCACAAACAGCCCACTACGCTCAGCACATGCTCGCGATAGCTCGATTCTCAGTCCCATTGGCTGATGCTGCTCATTTCGAAGCTCAACTGAGTACAGCGCTGGGCGCTTTTGCCGCATGCAAGGGTTATACAAGCGGCGAGTTTGGTCAGAATCTTGATGAACCAACGCTGTGGTCACTAGTGACTCATTGGGAAAATGTTGGCTCGTACCGAAGAGCGTTAAGTAATAACGATGTGAAAATGAATGCGATTCCGATCTTGGCACAAGCAATAGACGAGCCCGGTGCATACGAACGGTCGTACTCAGAGTAAAATAATCACACGGAAGTAACACACGTTGCTTTTCGCCGACAGCCAGCCGGATGGGCAAGCCCATGTTTCACCGGCTCTTGAATTCGCCGGATGAGGTAGTGATGGCAACGGACCGTTTAGAAAATATCGTAGGACTAGCAAAGCGTCGCGGGTTTGTATACCCATCATCTGAAATTTATGGCGGGCTTCGCGCATCATGGGATTACGGTCCATTAGGTGTTGAATTAAAAAATAACGTAAAGCGCCAATGGTGGAAATCCATGGTCATGGGCCGCGAAGATGTTGTCGGTCTTGACTCGTGTGTAATTCTGGCAAAAGAGGTGTGGGAAGCATCAGGTCACGTTGCAACATTTAGTGATCCGCTAACAGAGTGCACAGCATGTAATAAGCGCTACCGCGCCGATCACCTTGAAGAAGCGTACGAAGCAAAGCATAAGAAGAAGCCAGAGTCTTTAACAGAAGTAAATTGTCCTGCATGTGGAAACAAGGGACAGTTCACAACACCAAAACAGTTCAGTGGATTGCTCAAGACTTTTCTTGGACCAGTTGAAGATGAATCAGGTTTAGCTTATTTGCGTCCAGAAACTGCGCAAGGAATCTTTATTAACTTTGATAACGTGGCATCAACCTCTAGAAAAAAA
>Ga0114975_10003622_pt1 | contig 10269 bp, 7 predicted proteins | sample S_130626_EF_Meta_FD_87031 | JGI IMG/M metagenome (GOLD analysis project Ga0114975, IMG submission 87031) | Freshwater microbial communities from Lake Simoncouche, Canada to study carbon cycling - S_130626_EF_MetaG | ecosystem: Environmental > Aquatic > Freshwater > Lake | place: Lake...
ACTGTAGTGGCTGACCATCAATGTCGGCGGTGAGCTCGGTAAGGGCAAAGTCACCGAGTGGACCTTCGTATGCCGTACGTCCTGGCCCTCCCTGAGGAAAAAGTGCATCAGCAAGCGTCTCGATCCTTAACGAGCCAATCGTTTGTCCAGACAGTTCGTATGTGATCGTGTATGTGTCCGACTTGCTTTGATCACCGCCTGCGAGAACGACTCCGCTTCCGAGATTCCTTAGAGTTGGTAAATTCGATGTCAACTTTTCTGGTACGAGCACTGTAAAGGGTTGGAGTTTGGTCCGGTTCACTGACATCCACTTTGCAAGCTCTTGCTCAGGAGACAGCGTGGTTGCTAGTGCCTGCTGTTTGACGAGTGCTGCAATTTTGAGTTTGCCTACGGTGTGATTGCCACCGAACTCCTGTTGAACAGTGATGCGAACTACTGTCCCAGCGGACACTACTTGCTTGAGTGTGAGATCAATGGACTGATCATGGCGCCAATCGCGATTTGGGTCATGGATTGCCCAGCCAGACTTCGGGTCATTGTCCAGAACTGCGGATGCAGGGAAACCTTGTTGTTCCGTAGTTGCTCTGGCTGACTGAAGTTCGACTTTTTTGCCATTCGCTTCAATATGGATGGCAGTGATAACAAAATTGCCGTGGTTTGTGCGTCCAGGACCCACTTTTCCATCGGATAGCGCTGTGAGGCGGAGGGCATTTGTATCGGACATCACCGATGTCACAATGGTGTACGTATCCGTCTCTGGAACGGTCCCACCTGCTGAGATAATGCCATCAGGAGCTACTGTCAGTTTCGCATTTGCGGCTGTTGCTGATTGGATCTTGACCGGAGCCTCAGCCATTGGTGCTATTGATTGCCAGTGGGTGAGGATGTTAGCCCGGATAGTCTTTGCCTGTGATTGTGCAGATTTGATGTTTGCTTTTTGAGCATCCGTATAGACGGGATAATCTGGTTCATCGGCGTTGTTGAGAAACGCGAACATCCGATAGTAGTCAGTGTGTGTTATCGGGTCAAACTTATGGGTATGGCACTGGGCACATGCGATCGTCAGTCCTAGCCAAGTCGTACCGGTGGTTCCCAGGCGATCTACAACGGAGAGGAATCGGTATTCATTTGGGTCGATGCCACCTTCTTCATTGAGCATCGTGTTTCGATGGAAGCCTGTAGCGATGCGTTGCTCATCCGTAGGATTCGGCAGCATATCCCCAGCAAGCTGTTCTATCGTAAACGCCTGAAAGGACTTATCCTTATTGAAGGCATTGATGACATAATCCCGCCACGGCCAAATAGTCCTTGGGCGGTCTTTCTCATAGCCATTTGTGTCCGCGTAGCGTGCGACATCCATCCATTTTCGCGCCCAGCGTTCCCCGTAATGTGGTGATGCAAGCAAGCGATCGACCTGACGTTCATATGCGCCAGGTTTATTGTCGGCCATAAACGATGCGATCATCGATGAACTTGGAGGCAGGCCAGTCAGGTCTAGGGAGACCCGGCGAAGCAGCTCAAGCTTACTCGCTTGGGGGGCGTGACCAAGTCCAAGCGCTTGCTGACGTTTGCGGGCGATTACGTCAATGGGATGCCCTTTGGGTTGCGTGAGCAGTGATTTCTTTGGCGGAACAAAAGACCAGTGCTGTTTATATTGGGCTCCGCTTGTAATCCAACGATTTAGCAATGACTTTTGCTTGTCGCTTAGTGGCTTGTTTGCGGTTACGGGAGGCATCAGGAGCGAACCGGATGTATGAACGCGGCGTATAAGCTCGGATACCCGAGGCTTACCCGGAATGATCGCAGCCTTACCACTGGACAGAAGTTTTGTTGCCCCTGCGAAGGTGTCCAATCGTAAACCAGCAGCCCGTTGCTTGTCATCCGGACCATGGCACTTTAGACAATGGTTTGAGAGGATGGGCCTGATATCTCGACTAAAGTCGATTGGAGGAGTGACGGATTTTGGCGGAGTTGGTGATGCCAATAGCCATCCAAATATAAGTGCAATAGTTAGTCCAGCCGTCATAGTCGTCTTCCGATGCCCCCTGTCGGGTTATTTCCGCATCGAGGCTGTGTAAGTCCTGCAAATCTCCGCAGAACTTACACATTTAGACTTCAAAAACTGGATTTATGCACCGATTGCATCAAGGATGAGGGATGCTCCGCCGAAGATACCGGCATCATCACCAAGCTCAGCTGGAACAATAGGGCAGACATCTACCATCGTCCTGATTCCATTTGCTCGGGTGGAGCGCCGGATCGGATCTAAAATAAGGTGGCCCGCACCTGCGACGCCGCCTCCAATGGTAATCATTTCTGGGTTTAAGAGATTGATGATGGATGCGATACCAAGACCAATAAAGTAGCCTGTTTCATCAAAGGTCTCGATCGCAACTTCATCACCTGCAAGGGCAGCATCTGAAATCATTTTAGGCGTCAAGAAGTGCCAGTCTTGTTCGGCGAGGATAGTCTTGCGGCCGGCGCTGATCTTTCTCGCACAACGCTCAACAATTGCCGAAATCTGTCCCATGGCTTCAAGGGAACCAAATGCGGCTGCGCCACCACGATTACCAGCCGCGATAATGATGTGGCCGATTTCACCCGCACCGCCGGTTGCGCCGGTCCAGAGTTTTCCATCCAGGATGATTCCGCCGCCGATACCGGTGCCAAGCGTAACCATCACCATATTGCGTACAGACTTACCAGCTCCGAAGCGGAATTCACCAAGCGCGGCTACATTTGCATCGTTGCCCATCAACACTGGGAGATCCGTTGCCGCACTGACTTTCTCAGCAAGGGCGACGTTCAGGTACTGCTGACCGTTGTCATAGAAGTTAGGCGCCCACAGAACATGCGTTCCTTGTGGATTGATATGTCCCGGTACACCGATACCAAGGCCAGCGATTTTTTCCTTCGCGACGCCTGATGCTGAAATAGCCTGGGCTACTGCATCTGCAATCTGCATCACCGTCCTATCCACGCCTTCCATGGCGAGGGATGGTGCGCGGCCGCCACCAAGAGAATGTCCACTGCGGTCAAGGACTGCGGCTCTGACATTGGTCCCACCGAGGTCAACCCCGACTACATACTCTGCTTCGCTATTCCAACTCAAAGTCTGCCTCCACTGAGTCTCCATCTAGTTCCTCAGTCAGAGTAAACACGAGCCTCGGGCGAAGTATCACATTTTGGTCGTCTGAATGTCAATCAGGATGTCTGTTCGGGAGAAATCAGCCCTCTAAAGAACACGTTAGTGTCCCGGTTATGTTCCGTTGAACGCATCTCGAGATTTGGTGTGAGAAATACCACAGCTCAATCATGGGGATGTACAGCATGAAATGCCTGCACGACGTTTGACAGTCCTCATTGCTCGCCCTAAAATCGACCTATTAACAATACCGGGTGGAGACTCAGTGGAGGCCTGATGGAGGCCCAGTGGAGTTCCGGTGGATGGCGGGTGGTGACACCCGCTAAATAGGATAAGCGTACACTAAATTGGCATTTCGAGGTGAACATTACCACGCTGTGGACGACAAGGGAAGAGTCATTATTCCCTTGAAGTTTCGTAGCGAACTCGGTGCCACATTTGTCATCACCAAAGGGGTTGGTGGATGCCTGTTTATCTACAGAGAAAAAGATTTCCAGGTTATTGAAGAAAAGCTACAATCCCAACCTGTCCTTGATCAGCACGCGCTTTTGATGAAGCGGTGGTTGTTCGCAGGTGCATCGGATATTCAAGTTGACTCTCAGGGGCGAATTGCCATCCCTGCATCCCTTCGAATCCACGCTGGAATCTCTGAAAACTCGGATGCCGTCATTGCAGGAACCGGTGAGAAGATCGAAGTCTGGTCACGGGATTCTTGGATGCAAATGAATGCATCGATGGATGAGGGCAAGCTTATCGAAGCGGCGCAGCGCACGGGACTGGGGGCGGAACTCTGATGTCCACCTACCATGTTCCTGTGATGCTAGATGAGTGCATCGAAGGTTTGAACATCAAGCCAAACGGCATTTATGTCGATGCTACTACCGGCGGCGGTGGGCACTCGATTCGCATTCATGAGCGATTATCGAAGGATGGTCGGCTCATTTGCCTAGACCAAGACTCAGATGCACTGGCTGCGGCCAAGGTGCGGTTAGGTTCACCGCAAAATGTAAATTTTGTGAAGTCAAATTTCGGAGAACTGGGTGGTGTCATTGCGGAGCTTGCTCCTCAGGGCGTCGATGGAATTCTCTTTGACTTGGGAGTCTCCTCGTTTCAGTTGGATACCCCGCAACGCGGCTTTGCTATTCGCTTCAAAGGTCCACTTGATATGCGTATGGACCAGACGAGTGATGGTGAGACGGCAGCCGACCTTGTCAACCGCCTTCCAGAGGCAGAGCTTGCTGACATTTTGTTTACCTATGGTGAAGAGTCGAGGAGCCGACGTATCGCAAAAGCGATTGTTGATGCGCGTCCGCTTTCCACTACAGAAGACCTTGTCGATGCTGTTCGGCGCGCGATGCCGACCGGGACTCGCCCTGGGCAGGTTCACCCCGCGACTAAGGTTTTTCAAGCTCTTCGCATAGCTGTCAATGATGAGCTTGGCGTTTTACCGAGGGCGATAGTCGCTGGAATAAATGGACTGGCAGAAAACGGACGAATCGTCGTCATGTCGTATCACTCCCTTGAAGATCGCGTCGTAAAACGCATTTTCACGGAAGGGGCAGGTAAGTCGATCGCGTCTGATGGCTGGTCTGTCACCGATTTACCTAAGGTTCTGGAATTGGTTACTCGTAAAGGCATTAGTCCATCGGATACCGAGCAACGCTTAAATCCGCGAAGTCGAAGTGCAAAGCTGCGCGTTGCAGAACGTATTGCGGCCGGGATGTTACACGGGATAGGAGTTTAGAATGTTGGATTTTGACTGGAATCAAATGCGCACATCAATCCCTGCAACAACAAAGGTTACTTCGGGGCAGGTCAAAGTTGCATCACCTGTAAGGAAATCGAATCCAAAATATAGGGTTAATCGGTACGGGCGGATGCTCCTATCGCTTTCGTTTGTTGTGATCGCTTCCAGCCTCTTGGTTAGCTTTGGCTTGCATACATTCGCCACATCGCTGAGCTACAAAGTCCAGCTTGCAAAGCTAGAATCCGCAGCCCAACTTGAACGAAACGCTCGTTTACAAATGTCACTAGATGATCTTGTTACCAATCAACAGTCAGCACGTCACATTGGACTTTCAGAGTTCAGCACTCCAGAACGCATTGTTATAGGCGGAAAGTAAAGATGGACGATCGTCGTAACCAAAGGCCTGGACGCGTTCCTGCTCCGCCAACTCGGGCTATTCAAACAGAAAACATGACCGCAAGAGTCATGAATCGTGCCCGTAAGGATGAGAATGGTCGCCTGAAGGCTGTACTTTTCGTCGGCGGATTGGCATTCGCGATGATTGCTGGAAAGTTGACGATCGTTCAGCTTGTACAGAGAGATCTGTATGCTGGACAGTCATCTGTGTCACGGATTCGACAAATCGATGATGCGCCTCGTCGCGGGATGATTGTTGATCGTAACGGTCGCGCGCTTGTCATGAATGTTCCTGCGGCTACAATCGTATTCGATGCGAATCTGGTCGTTAAGCAGTCTGGCGATCCTGAAGAATTGTTGGCATCCACCCGTGATGGCCTGACAGAAGTTTTACCAGGCCTTGACCTAGCATCGATGTTGCCATCCGCAAGCGAGATTCGGCTGAGACGTGACAACGCCCGCTCACGCTTTCAACCTATAGAACTTGTGCGTGACTTGGAGTTGGCGAATGTCAATGTAGCCGCTTTACGAAAACTCCCTGGAGTTGGGATTGTAAAGACTACAAAGAGAGAACTTGCATCGGGTGAAATCGGAGCAAGCATTGTCGGAATGATGGGAAGGGATAGTAATCCTCTTTCAGGCATGGAACTTTCGATGAATGAGCACCTGGTTGGTGTCGCAGGTCGTCGATACTTGGCCAAAGACCTCGATGGCATCATTCCAGGAACGGAAGAAGTCGTTTCTCGGGTCAAACACGGAAATGATGTCGTATTGACAATTGACTCTGTATTGCAGTCTGAAGCAGAAACACTGATTCAAAATGTGGTCAGCAAAAGTCATGCGCAATATGGATCAGTGGTTGTCCTAGATGCAACATCGGGTGATGTTCTGGTAATGGCCAACGCAACCGGTGAAGAAATGTTGCGGGCGTCCGAGCCTGGCATGCGCAAGCTGCTGCTCACCAAAAACTGGGCGGTTGAGGGGGCAAATGAACCCGGTTCGACGTTCAAGTCATTTACTCTCGCATCGGCACTTGACGCAGGCGTCATTTCCGCAAATGCAAGCTTTTTCTGTAGCGGTGAGCGTCGAATCGGTAAACGTGCGATTCACTGTGCACCGCACGGTGAATTTCAAAATGGGCATGCAACCCAAAACGTTAGTGGAGTAATCAAATACTCCTGTAACGTGGCTACTGCAGAGATTGCTTCTCGACTGGGTTGGGACCGCTTGACGTCTACGCTTCAATCTGTCGGCTGTGGGCAGCGACTGCAGATTGGGTTGAATGGAGCAACACGTGGTGCCTTCCCAGAGAACGAATCTAAAATTGGACTCGCAACATTGTCCTTTGGGCAAGGTCCAGCAGTGAGTCCGCTGCACCTAGCAAGTGCCTATGGCACGTTTGTCGATGGAACATTTAGGCATCCAACACTCATTCACTCAGTGCGCAATCAGGCAACTGGTGAGGTTTCTCCTACAAAACGAACGGATTCCATTCGTGTCTTTTCGGCGGAGACAGCATCGCAAATGCGGTCGCTACTAAAGGATGTCGTCGAAACGGGAACAGGAACAAAAGCTCAGCTTGCTTACCATGATGCTGGTGGTAAGACCGGTACGGCGCAAATGGTTGAAAATGGCCGTTACAGCGGGAAATACATGGCATCCTTTGTCGGACTTGCGCCAATCAAATCGCCAAAGTTTATAGTTGCCGTTACGGTTGCCGCGCCAAAGGGTGACCACTATGGCGGAACAGTTGCTGGTCCTGTGTTCAAAGATGTCATGGAACGGGCAATGGTCCGCTACGACATCCAGCCAACACGTTCAAAACGCCAAACTTCGCGCCAAGCGGACTCATTAAGCAAGGGCGACTAGAGACTTGATATGTTGAACGAACTCATTCGGCTTCTCGGTACTCCGCTGATATCTCCATCCAGAGAGATTTCAGGCGTTACCCATGACAGCCGTAATGTAAAGGCTGGGGATGTTTACATTGCAGTTATCGGTTCTCAGCATGACGGTCATGATTTCATCCCCACGGCCCTGAAGTTAGGAGCGGCAGCGGTAATCGTTGATCAGTCACGAAAGTCATGCCTGCTTGAAGACGGAATTCCTGGGTGGTCTGTGCCCAACACCCGTCAGGTGATGGGGGATGTCGCGGACATTGTTTATAACCACCCTACAAACAAACTTCATGTTATAGGGGTGACGGGCACAAACGGGAAAACAAGCACCACGCACATCATTGCCCACTTAGCCAAAGGGATATTTTCGAAGACGGGCACCATTGGCACTCTGGGAGCATTTGCTGACGGCGTAGCCGTACCGGGGCAGAGAACCACGCCTGAGGCGCCCGAGCTGCAACAGATCTTTTCACAAATGGTGACGCATTCTGTAGGTGCCGTCGCTATCGAAGTCGCCTCTCATGCATCGGTTCAAGGGCGTGTAAACGGTTGTTTGTTTGGTGCTGCGGTATTCACTAATCTGACACAGGATCATCTTGATTTTCATGGAGACATGGAAACCTATTTTGAAGCTAAAGCCCTCCTGTTTACGGACCATCTCCTTCGTGCTATGAATGCCGGCAAACGTCCGTTTTCTGTCATTGGGTTGGATACAATCTGGGGACAAAAACTCCGTCAGTTGGTTCACGGAACGACAACGTTCACATTCTCGTGTGATGCTAACTCATCCGCTGACTTTGTAGCATCAAACATCAATTTGCTGAGCTCCTCAACTGAATTCGATGTTCTCCACCTTGGTAAATTTCATCGTGTTCACCTACCACTTGGTGGGGCCTTTCAGGTTGAAAATGCGCTTGCAGCCCTTGCTTGGTTTGTTGGTGCGGGTGGAGCAATCGATGCTGGGGTCGAGCTACTCCGCTCATGTCCCCAAATTCCTGGTAGGTTCGAAGTTGTTCCATCTGAACAACTGTTTGATGTCGTTGTGGATTATGCACACACACCGGATGGTCTAGAAAACGTTCTCTCGACCGCTAGAGAGCTGTGTACCGGAAATCTCACCTGTGTATTCGGATGCGGCGGTGATCGAGACCGATCTAAGCGTCCGCAAATGGGAGCGATTGCAGAGAAGTACTGCGATTCGGTTATCGTGACATCGGACAATCCAAGGACTGAAAACCCAGATGCAATCATCGGCGAGATCGTTGCTGGGATTACAGACGTCACTAAAGTCATAGTGGAATCCGACCGCCGGGCTGCGATTGCACTTGCAGTGCAATCCGCCAAGCCAAACGGCTTAGTAGTCATCGCTGGCAAAGGACATGAAAACTATCAGATTATTGGTGGTTCGGTTGTTCCTTTTCATGACCGTATTGTCGCATCCGAGGAGCTAGCAAAATGCTCCTGACGTTATCTGATGTAAGTGCGATATTCGGGCAGTCGCTGGACAACACGGCGGCGGTAAATAGTGTGTCCATTGATACACGAACGCTTACCGATGGTGCTTTGTTCGCCGCAATACGTGGAACAAAAGTGGATGGCCATGATTACCTTCTAATCGCTAAAGAGCGTGGGGCAAGCGGTGCCCTTGTAGAGACGGTTAATGCTTCTGTAGACCTTCCACAGATTTGTGTTACGAATACGGTAGATGCTCTGGGTATCCTCGCTAACTGGGTTCGAAAACATCATGACCCCAATGTCGTTGCGATTACAGGAAGCTATGGAAAGACGACGACGAAGGACATGGTTGCGTCCGTACACGGCTATGCGAAGTCTTGTCATGCCACCCTTGGAAACTTCAATACCGAGATTGGTCTTCCTCTTACAATTCTTTCTGCACCAGCAGATGTCAGTACGCTTGTCCTTGAAATGGGGATGCGGGGATCTGGTCAGATAGCGGAGCTCGTTCGCATTGCCGAGCCAAATGTCGGAGTCATCACGAATATTGGCACTGCGCATATCGAGCTTCTCAAGACACGTGAGGCGATTGGTGCGGCAAAAACGGAGCTGTTTCGTGGGTTGTCACGTGATGCCGTGGCGGTATATCCAAGTGACATAGCTTTTAGAGAACTTGTAGATGCAAGTGCATCGCATTGTCGGCGCATGATCGTCGGCGAATCGTTGTCCTGTGATCTGATTGTGTCGAATATACGGATAGGGCGCCTAGAGACTACGTTCACGCTGACATATGAGGGTGACTCGATAACTGCTTCCGTAGCGTCGCCGGCCCGATTTGCAGCATTAAACGGAGCGCTTGCCGTTGCGACTGGCATCGTATCCGGGATGCCAATGCATGACTGTGTCTATGGTTTAGCGAACTGGCGGCCGAGTGAAGGTCGGATGCGCCCTCGAAGCATGCCGAATGGAGCCGTTGTTCTCTCCGATGCATATAACGCTGCGCCGGAAGCAATGCTTGCAGCAGTCGCGGTACTGGCTGAAGTTGGAAGTCAGGCAGCAGGTGAGTCATGGGCAGTCCTCGGGGAGATGCGTGAGCTCGGTGTGGAAACGCAGCAGTGGCACCAAGCAGTGGGTGAGGCTGTCAGTAACGCAGATATAGATCACCTTGTAGTGGTTGGGAATGACGCATCTGGTTATCGGACGGGAGCACTGATGTCTGGGATGAATCCTGATCAGATTCACTATTTTGAGACAGCATTCAGCGCCGCAACGGTCCTCAAGCAGGTGGTCGGCTCCGGGGATGTCGTCCTCGTTAAGGCTAGTCGTGCCGCAGGGCTTGATCACATCGTTGATGCGTTGTGCGGAGGTGCTGCATGACCCAATATGCACTCCTTGGGACGGGTGTGATTGCGGGAAGTTTACTCTCAGCTGCGATCACTTGGCCGGTTCGTCTGATTCTGTTGAACAAGTCAACGGTGCAGCCAATAAGCGAAAATGCACCTGAGAAGCACCGACTCAAACACGGTACGCCAACCATGGGCGGTATCGGTATCCTGATTGCCATACTCATTGTCGGAACAGCAATGATTTTGATGCTTCCATCAAAGTCAGATGGCAAAGCGATCGGA
>Ga0114975_10003624_pt1 | contig 10268 bp, 11 predicted proteins | sample S_130626_EF_Meta_FD_87031 | JGI IMG/M metagenome (GOLD analysis project Ga0114975, IMG submission 87031) | Freshwater microbial communities from Lake Simoncouche, Canada to study carbon cycling - S_130626_EF_MetaG | ecosystem: Environmental > Aquatic > Freshwater > Lake | place: Lake...
AATACTGTTCGTCTCCGCAAACAAATAAGCATTCGTCCAGAGAGACCGTGCCGACTCCGATAGAAGACGATGTAAGAAATGGTCGACCTTAGGAATAGTAATCTGTAACTTCTTCTGCTTCGTGCTCAAGCGAATAGCAGACAAGACCTTTGTGTGTGCGATAAATACCGCCGTCAGCAGCTCCTCCAGATAATCACAGTTACAGTCCTTTTGAATCTTCTCGGTTTCACGTACGACTTTATCCTGATTCCAATCCGGGATAGACTGTAATAATGTCTGAAAATGCCACAGTACTTTCTGGGGATTCGGCGCCTCCAACCTCGCCTGTTCCAGTAATTCCAGTACGTAAGATTCTAAGCACGGCACTAGAAATACACACAGTTGGCGAGTATATTCCCCCTTTGCTTCCCCGTATACAGAAATCTCTGGCGTATCCATCTAGGATTGGCTGGATTGATTTGCCGTATAAGTATCCGCACTGGCATCTTCAGCTTGCGCCGCCTGTAGAGCATTCAAATGAAAAATATGCGCCCACGGTGATGACCCTGCCCCAATGGATTTCAGAGCAAGCAGCGCATCCTCCCACAGGTCGCCATGTAAAAATCCCTGAAGCGTCTCAATCGGTTGCTCTGCCGCATAAAAAGCCTTGTAACAGGACGTCGAGCCAGTGGATACAGGGCTCTCAGCGACCAGTGCCTTCTGACTCTGTTTCCTAAACGATGAGAGGACCGGCGGCTGTTTCCATTCACATCGCGACTGAATCGCCGGTGTAATACGTTGGGGGTCACGACATTCCAAAATACATTGTACCGGTACCGATGCTGTTTCCAGAATACGACGCAAAAATGCCTGTGCCTCTGGCGTCAAATCATCAGCGCCTTCAATCCATACATATAGCGGCTCTTGACTTCTCACCTGTCGATGAAGAGTCTCGCGCCCTTCTCTTAATGTCCTATCAGTTCGAGCATTCCAATGATACAATTTCACCTTCGCCTGTTTAACTTGCGACAGAATCCATGTCGTCTTCCCACATCCTGGTGGGCCATAAATCAACCATGCCGGCTGGGGCATCTTGTAGATAGAATACGGGGGAATTTAACCCGCCGCGATTGAAGACTGTATGGCCAACATACATTTTTCAAAGAGATACATATTTACTCATCACTCATCCGAGCATATGCCGAATCTAGTTCAGCATTCTTCCTCAAACTTTGCATGAGAGGATTGTCATCGACTCCCGCGATGATTTCACGCTGATTACGCTCGCTCGCAATATCCAGCTTGAGAGGTGCGCGATACTTGACGCGTCCAATATCCGCCGACCCAGGGCCAAGGTCCAAGCTGCGATTGACCGCCGTTGCCCTGTCGTTAATTACATCCGCATCCAGCTTCCTGCTCGTCACATTTGGCTCATCGCCCTGGAATACCTGGATATTTCCGCCCATTGCCGTACGACCCTTGGATATTTGCTGCTTGTTCGGGTTGAGGCGCATATTGTATGCGAATGTATGACTCATGAAACGCTCATGCGCCGCCTTCGGGCCGCCCACGTAAGAGGATTTCGCAGAAATCTGCGCCTTCTGCGTAGGGCGTGCGATATCATCAGGGTCATACACAGTCATACGAGTAGGGCCATCTGCCGGCGCGGCAATACCAAACCTGTCCATGTGGATAGTACCTTCACGCACGGTGGTCCTCGCAATATCATTCGGGTCCCAGACTGTAATAGAAGGCGCGCCACTCGCGTAGCCTGTGGCATTACCTGCCTGATTAATATTTCCAACCGTTTCGCCACGACGAGTGGGGCGAGAATCGTCCTCATAATGCGTAGTCACCGCGCCAGCCTCTGCGGGACTTAGATTGAGGCCCATCGTGCGGTCAGATGTATAGAAACGTTCATTGGGGCGAACCTCATACGTATCCTTGCTGTAGTTATCGTTCGCATTGCCGCCGCCACTTGCGATAGCATCCGCATTACGATAGCCGGCACCGCCAAATTGGTAGCCAGAAGGCGCCTTATAACTTCCAACCACGTAGTTCATGCCGAAATCCTGGCTCGCACCTGGGCCAGCATATTCCACGCTGGTCTCGGGCCTGTTCACGTGAGGCATGACCTGAATAGGACGGGTGGCCTCCTTTGTAAATTCGCCCTGTCCAGCCGCGCCGAATCGCTCGCCAGATTCGTCAATGTAAAATCCATCAGGACGGTACTTGCGCACCTCGCCGGCATTGTCCATGGACTTGCCGATGAATTGCTGGCCAGGAACGACGGGCACGGAATACGTCAGTTTAGGATTATTCGCCGTACGTAAATCGTCGGTTCTCTTCAGCGTATCAATCATCACCTGATTCACTTCGAACTGCTGGAAACCGCCCTTGCCCGTTGAACTAAATCCTTCGCCGACGCCTGGGGCCACGAATACAGGCTCAAAAGGCCGCTCACCAGCGCGATTTCTGGGGTCATTTATACGACTCTGGACGAAATCAGACGATGCCTCAAGTCCGAAAACATTGCCAAAAGGCTCCTGGGTATTATCGAACATTTGCTCGACTTCCTTCTTCCTCACCTGAGTGGAACCCGCACCAGTATACATATCAAGACGACTGGTATTAGCATTATCGCCCACATTCTGCCTCACACGACTTCCGAAAAAGGGCTGCATATTGTTATGTACGAAGTCACTGCCCTTCATTTTCTGGCCTGAGAGACCGCTGGTAACCACTTCGCCCTCAACGTACTGGGGGTTTTCCTCGAGTCCTGCGGGGTTCATCATGACATCGGGAGTGGCAGTTGTAATAGGCTTTGGCATAGGGCCACGAGGAGCATAGGGTGTTTCCATGCCGGGTATTGGGTTCGCTGGAGGAGCTGCCTGACCTGTTCCGTTGTTTCTGTACATTAAATCCAGTTCAGCGGCAGGCCCACGCAGACTCGTTCCCTGTAACTGGGCCTGTGACTGCTTGGTTGAGGTGGCAATGGAATAGGAAGATTGTTTTGTGGGGTTACTAAATGCCTCTTTGCGTTCTAGACCTTCGTGTGCAACAGGATTTGTTATAGGTTTTGTTGGATAGACTGGCTTCGGTGCCACATTTTGTGCGAGGAGATATCCTACCCCGCCAAGAAGAGCTAATGCCGCTATCTCCATACTACCTGATGGAATGAAATACTTAGATACAAGATGGGCTCGCATGAATCATCTTCAAAAAAGCTGTGTCGACGCCGGCTATCCAATGGAGCAGTTCACCGACGACAAACCATGCTATAAATGACTCAATGAATGTTATAGATACGAAGAATGTTGTGAGATAGGCTACGAGTATAGTCGCCAATGTATCATACAGTGCGATGCCGAAAATTCGCGTAGAATGAAATCCCGTGCCAGGAATTCCTAGAATATTCGCATATGGGCATTTTGCCTGCGACATCTATCAAATACGATATATTCAAGTATATCGTATTTACAGATTGTATCATTATATTACAGTAGTCTTTACTACTGTAATGGCCTGCTATGAGATAGTGTATTCGCAGTCTCCGTGGTATAATTCGTACTAGGAATCTCATGTGTTCTACACCTGTACTTGTCGATATCCCTGGAAGGAATGAAAAAGTCGAACGGTGTTTCGTAGTTGACTTGTGGGTTGTGAAAGAGTGGTTGCCAGCGATTCCAGCCCGTTGCTCTCAGAGTACACGGAGGATTGGAAAGCCTGTTAAAGGTGAGTGGGGATGTCTCGTCTTCGGGGTTAGCCAGTGGAATCTGATTCATTTCGTTGGTTGTCGGATTATACAAAAGAGAGTCGGCGCGCCACTTGCTGGGAGGGCGACCTACACCTTTGAGATCAGACTCGACCTCCGTTCTCCACTTTCCAGATACCCAGCTTGCGCCAGAACCCTGGATACGTGTTGTGACATCTGTGGGGAAGCTGGAGGGGCAGTTTAGCAGAGGCACGAAGGCATATCTGCCGGCATAGGTTGTAATTCTCATATCGTCTGCTTGGTGAATATCATCCCAACGGCTACGTGTTAGAGCAGTCTGTCGGGGAGTACACATCCTCTACCAAAGTTGCTGTTAATACTTTTCAGGTCGTCCACATGTTTCTACCATAAATGGTTCCGGCGCCAATGTGGCCGGATATGCCCACATCTGCGACTTGGGTAGAGGCTTCATGGCGACAGGAATACTTACCTTTTCCTTGGGAGTATCACGCTTGACTGTATTGACATGATCGTCCTTGGGTAAATGCTGGCGGCTTGGGCAAAATGTATTGGCGCGAGTTATGCCACGGAGGTCGGATTCAATATTCACCTGCTTCTCACGTGTCTCATACGGTACTTCATTGCCGCCGACGATACCGAGCATGTGTTGACTGGGTCTTGGGTTTTCGCCATATGTCTTTAAAATATCATAGGTCTGGGGATTTTCCTTCTTTTCCCATGGGTGGGGTGTAAAAGGGCCGATGCTGTCCATTTCTGTGTGTTGGTATTATTTTCGTAGAGGACGGTGGGTCTAAAATAAGCGGTGTTCTAATAAATACGATGTCGTCTCCTTCTGCTGCTCCTACCGCCGCTGCTGCTCCTGCCGCTCCTGCCACTGCTCCTGCCACCGCTCCTGCCGCTCATAGTTGTAGTGAAAAGACAATCGTCTTTCCCAAAAATAATGCGGCCACGTGTTGGTGGCTAACCATGAATTTTGCGCTTTTTCACACGAAACGAAAAGAGCTTGATACGTATTTTGGATTGAAGAATGCCAAATCATTTGACACTAATTTCAAGAAATTATATGACTATTATTCTGGAACATCGAAAGATATTTCAGACAATATAACAGATTTTACCGAAAACCTTAGGAAAGCTGACGGAATGGCTACTAAATTTAATAAAGAAGGATTTGTGATAGATAGTTCTGAAAAACAAGATGTTACTCAATACTCTAAAACTCTTTTAGAAACATTTAATATTCGTAGTCATAATATACAAATATCTTCTATGCCTTCTTTGTATGATATATATATGAATACAGGGTTTACTGGAATAGAACGTGAACCTGGTAAAAATGGAACTTCAGTGAAAGAATATGTACAATTTAATCGTGATACCAATACTCTTGTAATTGAATGTAATAGAGGTAGTGAAGGAGAAAGTCAGAATACAACATCCCTAGATATTTTACAAACAATTGCGATACCACTTGGTAATACCACAGACCCAATACATGAAGTTCCGAATAAAACTGGTAAGTTAGAAGTGATACTCGGAAAGTTCGAATTAGATGCTATCATTGTACGACCTGGCTGGGCACATTTTGAAGCATATGCGAAATGTTCTGCGACCTCAGAATGGGTATTCAATGGTGCTATCAGTGAAGGGTCTTCAACTGTTAATTATGCCTCATTTGATGATATGATGAAGGCGAAGGAATCAGAGATAAAGCAAGGTGCTGTACTTCTGTTCTACACACGAATTATCGAGAAGAGTTCTTAGCAATTTGTATCACGGACATAGGCCCTACTGGGGATTCCGCCACGAATCCATCCATTTGCCGCGACCTCTGTCACCAGATGCTTAGGGGCCTGGATATTATCACGAACGGACTTGATGAGAGGCTCGAACACTCCATCGAAGCCGGTCTCAGTCACACTACCACACTCCTTACCCTGGCGGACCTGCTCGCTGTGTAAGAGAACAGACTCCACGTCGGAGTTTCCACGACCAGTACCCATGAATGGTACGGTTAAGAAAGGACGAGCCTGCGCACGAATCAAGCAACGATTGTTCTTGAACTCGGGCTGGTTCTTTAGAACAGATTCGGCATCGATATCAGCATTATTGGCGCCGAATCCTTCGCGGGGATAGATAATCAGATTCTGGATAGATAGAGGATTCACCTTCTTAGCATCGGGGACTAGATTGGTAGTGTAATACTGACCAGGTGCCACGGACTGAGAGTAGTAGGAAGCAATTCCACAGGAGTCGTCGCGTGTATGTGTAAGACGGTTAATATCCATTCTACCTGCGTAGAGAATAAAGTATTTGGTTGTGATTTAGTAAGGGCCACGTGAATTTACAGAGAAAGTTGCAGTTTCACCAGTCCTCGTTACTGTAAGAACAGTAGATACTCTTGCTATTGGCCATATTCGCGGCCCAGTATTTGTTTGCATATATGTATAAATTGTGAGTGTTTTTATACTTGTATCTGTAAATGTACTGATTACCTGTGATGTAATAGCATTAAATCCTTTCTGTGATGTATTATCATTATTAATGTCTGTATAATTTAATACCTGATTATTATTTATAGCAATTGTATATAGTGGAGCAGGCGGCACAGCTGATGCATTAACCCAAAGGCCAGATGATGGAGAACTATAACCAGACGATTGTAGAGTTATTGTAAATGAAGTAATATTTCCTCCTAATGATAGATAACTAACATTTGTGTATCCTGTTTGACATGAAAAATTATTATCACCATTAGGCCCTTTTCCATATAAATCTGGTATAGTAAATGACTGACCATTTGGATATTGTAAACTATACTGAAATATTTTGCCGAAAAAATTACTGATATTTATAGGCAGTGCTACAGTAGCAGGATTATAATTGGCATCATAATAGTTTAATCCCACTAAATTATTTGTCCGAAGTGCAGGCGGTAATACAAAACGAATAATATTATTAGTATTATCAGCTATATATAATGTATTAATAGAAGTATTCATACAAATACTTTCTATAATATTAAAACTAGGAGTTTTACCATCTGTATTACCTGCTGAACCAGTTCCAGCGTATAAAACAGCTTGACTATATGTTCCACCATTATTTACAATTTTATTTATAGTATACGCTGAAGCTGTATATATAGAATTAGTAGAATCAAATGTGATACTAATATCTGGTGTAACTTGTATTGGAGAACCCACAGAATTACGTAATGTAGTTACTGCCCCGCTTAATGTAATAACACGAATTTTCTGATTAATAGTATCAATCGCATATATATTATTATTATTAATAGTAATAGAACCACCAAGGTTATTAAATCTAGCAACACTCCCTTGCCCGTCTACATATCCCAATGATGTAGGAGAACCAGCAAGTAATGTTGAATTACCTTGAGTACCTACAATATTTATACTATAAATAACACTTTGGCAAAATGCATACAATGTAGTTATACCAGATACTATATTTACACAGAATCCAAAAATATCTTGTTGGATATTACTCATAGGAATAATAGTTAAATTATATGATGTATCTAATTTTAAAATAGTACGAGATGTACCAGTAGAAACAGATATATATATATTTCCAGCAGTATCCACACATATAATAGGATAGTTACCTAAAGAACCATATCCATTTAATTTGGGTGTTAGTTCTTGATTACTATTTGTGGATATTGTATATTTATATAGTTTACCTTGCTGAGTAGTATAATATATATTGCCATCAGAATCCATTGTAAGATATTTTGGATTAATTATATTAGATGTAGCTGCTAATCTACCTCCGTAAATTGAATTTGTTACACCAGCATTTGAAAACACCTGTGTAAGACCAAGATTAGATCCAGGTAAAAAACTCATTTACTACCCTATACAATTTTATATGCGCACAAATAGATGCGCAATACAACTGCAAAAAAATTCTGCCGTTGTATAAAAGCCGTTCGTATTCGTGTAAAATCGGAAAAGGCCGCTATTCCTATCTGTATCAAATCCGTTCTTCGTACTAGAGGCAAGACTCTCAAACGATTCAAGTGTCTCCCCAAACCCACCCTACAAACCCAGAAACCTCTTACAAATTCAACCAAGGCATAGGAGCTCCATTCGTGCCCCCATAACATGCCTCTGGGTTACCCTCCTTACAAGTCTTCCCAGGAATCTTATACAACCAATTCTGATAAGATCCCTGGTCATTCGGAATGGTCGTCACGGGCTGAGTAACAAACATACGCTGACTCTGTGTCTTTCCAAACACATCCGTCGGGTCGCTAGACCACTGAACACGGAAGAACTGGTCTAGCGCATTCTTAGAAGCCGCTGATGTGATATCAGGAGCAGCAGCACGTGTCGGAGAATATTTGTATTCATCCACTAAGACATTCTGAAATGGATTGCGTTGGCATTGAATAGTCTCTCCATGAATCTTCGTACTTTCCATAGAAGGTCTCGGACCCGTTAAATCATCTGGCATCGGTCCCCATCCCGCAGGCCTCAGCTGCTGTGTCGCCGCCGATGGTGTAAATCCTTCCTTAGATTCAACCAATGCTCCTGTGGCAGCCTGTTCCTTATACAAGGAAAGATCCCGTAGCTTGACAAATGTCGGAATCAAGTACAGAGTTGCGAGTAATCCAAGTATCAGAGGAAGAGAAGGCAGCTTGACAACAAGTGTTAAAAGGCTTGTTGTGAGGAAAGCGAGGATGTATACGAAAAACACCTTGTTCACTAAAGCGGATACGCAAACACTGCTACTTTCTGTTAAATAGCGGTCGAACCATGTGGAGCGAAACATGTATCTGGGGTCTTCCCATAGATATGGGTCGCATAACTGTATGTGACTGATTCTATTGCCTGAAGAATCCATCTCCTTCTCTATATATATGGTAAGAAGCTTACCATGTATATAGTGTAGCTGTACTAGTTTACCGCCCGCCCTTCCTCTTTTCCAGCTTCTTTCTTAGACGCTCACGAATGAGAGACAGTCTACCCTCATTCTCCCTGCCAGCCGCATTCGCCGCTGCCTGGTCAGCGAATCCAAATGCCTTGCGGAAACTCTCCATGAGCTCGACGAACTGAGGATTGTCGCTGAAAGTCTTCATCAGCTCCTCGGCCTCTGCCACGAGCTCCTGGGGCTTGATAGCACCGGATTGTATTTTCTCCTGTAGTCTCTTCGTCAGCTTCATAATGGTGTTTTGGAATGCGCGAGAATCCTTGGTGAAGAGGTCCATAATCATCTGCAGCGCCTTTGTCGGGTCATTGCCCTTTGACTCGAAATCCTTGGGGTCGATGCCAAAGTCCTCGAGCTTAATGTCCTTAATGATATCCTCAGCGAGACGGGCGATATGGCCCTTCATGAACTTCTCAGGAATCTTTGGCATGCCACTACCATCGCCGCCTACCCCACCCGCAAACATGGAAGCAATCTTCGCAGACATGGAAGCAAAGTCGATATTCTTCATCTTAGACTGCATGTCCTCCATCATGGACTTTGCCCACTCGGCAGTCCACTCGCCGCCAGAAAGGTCGCCCTGCTTTCCAGAATCAATGAGAACACTAAAAGATAGAAGAGTTAGATACTCCTGAATTACCTTCATGTTCCTGACAGATAGGGAGTTCCAGATTTCATCCGTCATCGATACACCGGGTAGAACAAACCCTGGCTTTGCGGCCGTATCGCGTTTTGGTGAACAGAATGGCAGAACAACTTCGCGAAACTGGCTCTTTCTTGCTTCAGTGGAAAGTGCCAGAGCTCTGGCGAGGCTTGCCTGTAACTCGGGACAAGCTGTCTCCAAGTCTCTGGCAAATTCTTCGTATTTAGTGTTAAAGATGTCGGTCATAGAAGAGGCACTCATTCTACGCTTATAATTGTCTTGATTAAGCGTTTCTTTACGCTGTCACTCTGAGACTCCTCGTTCGCCGCATTACTTCGTCGCCACCTTGTCAGCGAGTAGAATGAGGACCTTCAGATGCTTCCAGATAGCATCGCGATTGCCATTCGACATTGCCGGCCAATGCTTGTCAATGATTGCGAGTGCGGAGAAAATCTCATTGAACTGGGTCTTGATGATAGTGTGGATATATGCCATCACTTTCTCCTCGTTCTCTGCGAGAATATCCTCATGTAGAGGCTTGTAGACATGCTCATAGAACAGGTCGTGGATGAGGCGAGGATTAATCTTCTTTGCGCCCTCAAGTGCCTCCTTGGCCATCTTAATATCACGCTCCTCGGGATACGTCTCAGAAATTTCATTGAAGAAATGGATGAGCTTGGTGTTAAATAGGCCCAGTGGAGTCGCCATTTCTTTGTGTTATTGTCGTGAAAAACCTTTAGGCGAAGTCTCCGCAGCCCCGCTTACTGCCTCGCCGGTCCTTGAGGAATACCCAGGTCGCGTTGCTGCTTGTAGGAATCGAGCTGCTGGTCAAACATCGACTCCTTCTTTGACCGTGTCCCCTGTGTCTGTACTGCCGCCGCCAAGCTATTTCCCTGTCTATCACCAGGGCTCGCCCCGCCATTCAAAAACGCAAAATTGCCTGGAATTGTC
>Ga0114975_10003625_pt1 | contig 10267 bp, 10 predicted proteins | sample S_130626_EF_Meta_FD_87031 | JGI IMG/M metagenome (GOLD analysis project Ga0114975, IMG submission 87031) | Freshwater microbial communities from Lake Simoncouche, Canada to study carbon cycling - S_130626_EF_MetaG | ecosystem: Environmental > Aquatic > Freshwater > Lake | place: Lake...
CTACATAAGAAAACTCGTTCCGCCCGATTTCCTTTGGCTATCTCATTGATTGTTGCAGCCTTTGTATCAGCTTTTCTGATTGCAATCTTTTCTAATAAAGGAGCTGACTATTGGGTCATTACTGCCCCGATTTCACCAGGCCACCAGATCACATCTTCCGATGTTTCAGTCGTACACATGAACTTAGATGTTAGTTCGAAGTTTTATCTCAGCAATTCAATCGAGCCTCTTGGGATGATTTCGACACGGCTGATGCATGCAGGGGAAATTATAGGAAGCAGCGATTTAACTTCAGCAATTGACGCAATGTCAACGAGTGCTGTGCCAATTAGCGTCCGTTCGGTTGATGTCGCAACTGGCCTAAATATAGGTGAAAATGTTGATATCTATTGGGTACTTGATACTCAAATTGGAGAAAATTCCATCGATCCAATTTTGATTCTTGGGGGAGTGACCTTACTAAGCATTGACGATGGAGGTAAGAATTTTGGAAGTGATATTGGATTATCTGTAGCTGTTGAAGAGACGCAGGTACTTCGGCTTTTAAGTGCAACAACCCAAGGTCGTTTAGTGGTGATTCGATCCCATGTCTGAGTTAGAAATGCCTGCAGTCATAACCGCAATTTCATCCTCCGAAACGGAAGGTTTTATCGCTGGAACACTATTTGCTCAAGGTTGGAGCGTTGTATTTCGAGCGATTGATTGGGAGTCCCTGGAACGTTTTATTAACACCAATCAAGAAATTGCTCGCGGAGCGCTTCTGCTCTTTGCATCTGATCTTCCGGGTATTTCAAAAAATGCAGTTGATTCGCTATCCATAAATGTCCGGCAAGCAATTGGATTTTCAGTAGGTCAGGAGCTAAAGAGTGATTTCATGGGCCTGCACGAGGTTCCACAATCAACTACAGAATTAGTAACCCTAGTGCGTGGTTTCGTGCGCGCTCCAATGGTGCGCGGAGTTAATACTCCGCATCGCATAGTTCGACATGCCCGCGTAATTGCAGTCGGTTCTGCGGGTAGTCATACCGGATGCACGATGTTGGCGATAAATTTGGCAATGGAGTTGAGTGTTCTTGAAAAATCTGTGCTGTTAATTGAAGGAAATTATCGCGCCCCTTCGATTGCTGCATTTCTTGCGATGAGGAATATCAATAGCGATTCTGATTGGAAAACAATCGCCCCTCATTTATCGTTGGCAGAAATAGATCAAAATAATGCTGGAACAATCGATGATTTTATTAATCACGCTTCTTTGGAATTTGATTACATAATTATAGATTTGGGCTCTATTTCAGGTTTATCTAATCGCCTTACCGACCGTCGATGGACTTCGACAATGACAACTTGGTGTTGCGACCAAGCAGATGAACTTCTAATTGTTTCTAGAGCAGATAATTTAGGCGCTCATCGATTAACCCAAGTTATCGATCTCTTAGGCAGTACCTTGATTCGTGCCAGCCTCAGTTTTGTGATGAATATGAAATCTCCTGGCAAGCGAGGTGAAAACGAGGAATCCAAGTTCTTGAGCTGTGTGACAGTTCTCAAGCCAATCCGGATCAGGAGTATTGCTAAGGATTCTCGAGCAATTATGGCCGCAGAAGATGAGCATGCGACTTTAGTGGAGATTAATGCGCGCTCGAATGTGCGTAAAACTATCGCTGATTTGGCCCGTGAATTAAACATTTAAAATCTAATACTATTATCCAATGCGTGCATATCTTCCAATTACTCACAAGGATCTCGAAGAATTTGTGTTAAACAAAACTCTTGAGGTTGAAGAGTTGTACGCACCTACCATCCACTTTGTTGTTGAAAACCCAGATTGCGATGAAGAGGAACTCGAATACTTATTGTCCGTAGCAGCTGGCGAAGAAGCTTTAGAACTTCGACTATCAGAGAAGGCTCCCGGAATTGTTCTAGCTCTTGAGATTGAAAAGGAAAACATTGGCGAGCACTATCTACAATCAATAACAGTTGTTTCTCCTTTACAGTGGGATCAAGTCCAGTGTGCTTTACTTGCTTTTCAAGGTGATGATGAACTGGTGTGGTTTGCTACTCAAGAGATTGAACTTCATCTGGGTGAGTGGATGTAAGAATGTTCCAGTTAGATAGTTTATTGGGCGGTCGCACGACGGTAACGATTGATCAATCTCATCGATTACGCGAACTTGTTGCAGATTGGCAGTTGTTATCTGATCTTTCATTTGCAGACTTGATTCTGTGGGTTCCAATTCGCAAAGACATAAAGATATGGCCGACAGGTCATATCGCCGTGGCTCACATTCGCCCAACAACTTCTTCAACGGTTTTTATCAATGATGTTATTGGAGATGAAGTTTTGTGGGGAGCGCGCCCAAACATTGATGAGGCGCTTTCATCTGGTGACATCATCCGGAATACCGAGCCTGAGCGTGTTGGTGAGTTATTGATCAAAGAAGAAACTATCCCTGTTTTCTTTGAAGGTCAGGTGATTGCCGTTATTTCACGACACCGCAATGCAGAACAGATGCGTTCGCCTGGAAAACTTGAATTAAATTATCGAGAAATTGCGAATCATTTGTATCAAATGGTTGCTGAAGGAAATTTTCCTTACCAATCCGCGGCTTCTCTATTTGAACCAGTTCCTCGTGTAGGTGATGGATTAATTCGCCTTGATGTAAATGGTGCTATTTCTTTTGCAAGTCCCAATGCAAAATCAGCGTTTTCGCGCATGGGATGGATTGGTGATTTAGAAGGTCGCAATCTTGGTGAAGTGGCTGAACAAGTCGTAACAGCTTCACCAAATGCACATGAAGAAGGTGTTCGCACACGATTAAATGGAAAAACTTCCCGCAGAGTAGAAATAGATAATCAAGGTGCAACGATCGATCTTTTGGTATTGCCAATGGTTCAAGGAACGGATCGAATTGGTTCAATTGTTCTTTTGCAGAATGTGACTGAACTTCGTCGGCGTGATCGTGAGCTTGTTACAAAAGATGCAACGATTCGCGAAATTCATCACCGCGTTAAAAATAATCTGCAAACCGTTTCTGCTCTTCTGCGATTACAGTCCCGCCGTATAGATGATCCAGCCGCCGCCGCAGCCCTTGATGAAGCGGTTCGTCGTATCGCTTCTATTGCACTTGTTCATGAAACACTTTCAAATAGCACTGAAAATACTGTTGCTTTCGATGAAGTCCTGACTTCGCTAGTCACGCACGCACTTGAGCTAAGTCCGCGTATGGGCCAGTTAAGCATCGAACGCCTAGGTCAGTTAGGCTCACTCGAATCTAGAATTGCAACCCCCCTATCGTTAGTTGTCACTGAATTGATTCACAACGCTCTCGAACATGGCTTGCATCAATCTGGAACTCGTTTAACGATTGAATTACAGCGCTACAGCAATGAGTGTCTGATTACTATTTCTGATGATGGTGTGGGATTGCCAGATGGGTTTGACCTTGCAACATCATCGAATCTGGGTTTACAAATTGTTCGCACACTTACAGAGAACGAATTAAAAGGTGAACTAAAATTAGAATCCACACATCAGGGAACGCACGCTAAATTGCGCTTCCCCCTTTAAATTTGGTTTTGCTGCTCCATCAAACGTGCGCGGTTACGTGCAGCGCGGCGTTTAAGTGCGCGACGTTCATCTTCAGATAAACCGCCCCACACACCTGCATCTTGACCACTCTCAAGTGCCCAAGCTAGACATGGCTCTTTAACAATGCAGCGGTTGCACACCTTTTTGGCTTCTTCGATTTGGGTAATAGCGGGTCCTGTGTTTCCGACAGGGAAGAACAGTTCCGGATCCTCATCACGGCAGGCTGATTGATGTCGCCAATCCATCGCATGTCTCCTTAGGGAAGTACAACTTAATAAAAGTTACGTGGTGTGAATACACACAGTTGTGCGTGCAAGGTCTTAATTGTCCATGCTGCAGCGGTGATATACAAGGATGTAAGCAAAGTGTTTTCTCAGATCAGAGTGATTTACCTCAAGTGTGCCCCCGACAGGAATCGAACCTGTGCACCTGCCTCCGGAGGGCAGTGCTCTATCCCCTGAGCTACGGGGGCTCGTGGGTTTAGCGCAAGGTTATCAGCGGGTGCGAATATGTCTGCATACTGCAAGAATTCACGCATGAGATCAGTGGCTTACTTTGCAACAGGTTGTTTCTGGGGAGCAGAACGTCGCTTCTGGCAGATGGATGGAGTAATTGAGACAAGTGTTGGATATATGGGTGGAGTTCGACCTAATCCTTCATATGAACAGGTCTGCACGGGCGTTACCGGCCATGCAGAAATGGTGAAAGTAGTTTTTGATTCTTCTCTTGTTTCTTATCAGCGATTATTAGAAGAGTTTTGGACAATGCATGATCCAACATCGCTTAATCAACAAGGCGGAGATATTGGCACCCAGTATCGAAGTTCCATCTTCACAACCAATGCGCAACAGATGGATACCGCGCTCGCTTCGCGATCGGCTTATCAGGAAGTATTGACCGCCGCAGGTCTAGATCCCATCTGCACCGAAATTCTCAGCGCAGACGGCATTGAATATTACGAAGCCGAGGAGTATCACCAAAAGTATTTACAGAAAAACCCAAACGGATATGACTGTCATTCAAGTACTGGGATTGCATACCCAGCCTAATTACAGGGAAAAAGTTGGATACTCGTCCGTAACTAGAAGCAATGCATATCCAGTAACGCGGTTCCAGTAAGCGATTACTCCGACAATGCCTTCAGCGCAGAACTCTGGGAAATTTCCAGTAAACAGAATGCTCAGCCAAGCAAAAATAGTTAAGAATGCTCCATAAATAATGTAAGCAAATCCCAGCAGATAATGTGGAATTGCTATGAACCATTTGACCAGCGGCAACCAGCGGTTTAGTGCTGTGGCATCAACTTCTGGAAAAGTTACGCTCACCACATCATTTTCTTCAATTGATGGATATTCATCTGTAAGCAATAGTACGTAGGCATCGACACGGGTTTGCAACGACAACAAGGCTTCGTTAAATGCCAACAAGTAGCTTGGGTAAACCTGGCGGAAAACCAAAGCCAAAGCGACGGGCAGCACGAAGAACCCCGCAAACATTGAGCCCACATCGGAACCACTAAGACTTAAACTTGAAGGGCTGAAAGCGGCAAGAAATATCGCGATCGGGACCACAAGAATCAGGCGGAATAGTGCAGTGACTCTATTGCGCTCGGTCAGCGTTACATCGATCTGGGTTTCAATTTGGTTGCTCATACTTGTAAATGTACTCCAAAATTAGGCGTGAAATTGCTTTTTACAGTTTCCTTGTCATACTTTTGCAGTTGTTGCAGAAATTTTTGCAGCATTTATCAGTGTGGGAGGTGATCACATGGCAGGAATCAAAGAAGTTGCAGAAGAAGCAGGAGTTTCAACTGCAACAGTCTCACGAGCCCTACGCGGCCTGCATCATGTGAATCAACAAACCCGCGAAAAGATTATTGCTGCCGCCGAAAAATTGAACTATCCGTTGGTTTCAGATCGCCAGAACGTTGTCGGTGGACGAACAAATGCCGTTGGTGTCGTGGCCCCATATATTTCTCGTTGGTATTTCTCGCAGGTAATTAGCGGGGCAGAACAAGCACTTCGCGAAGCTGGCTTAGATTTATTGCTCTATAACTTTTCGCAAATGAAAGGTCGCGAACGACTTTTCCAACATCACCTATTAAAAGGCCGAGTCGATGCGCTCATTGTTATCTCATTGCCTCCGACTGAAGAAGAGTTTGATTCAATGCTCAGTCTTGGAATTCCGATTGCACTTGTTGGAATGGAGCATGCAAAGTGCGCCTCTATCAAAATAGATGATGTCGCAGCCGCCAAAACAGCTACCCAGCATCTGGTCAATCAGGGGCACAAGAAAATTGGCTTAATGTCAGGTCGACCGGATGACCCATTTAATTTCAGCGTTCCACAGGATCGTCGCAAAGGATTCATGCAAGCGTTAGCTGAAAGTGGATTGGAGTGGCTACCTTCCCGTGAAATACATGGTGACTTCACAATGCATACCGCATCACGCGCGATGGATGATTTGTTAGCGCGGCCAAACAGGCCAACTGCGATCTTTTGCGAATCCGATGAGATGGCGCTAGGTGCCATGCAAGCGTTGCGCCGACATGGATTAAAAGCACCAGATGACATTTCAATTATCGGTTTTGATGGGCACGAAATGGCTGAATTCTCCGAACTAACAACTATCGAACAGCCAGTGACTCTCATGGGAGAAATGGCAGCGTGGTCAATCATGGAACGTTTACGCAAGCCTGCAATTGATCCGCCTTCTTTAGTTCTTCCAACAACACTTGTTGTGCGTAATTCAACTCGCCGATTGACTCCCGAAGAACAAGCACTCTGAGGTAACCTTGCAGGCATGAGCGATCATCAGGTTTCGGCGCATAATCTTGCAGAGCTTCAAACTCACCGCAGCGAAAAATGGCGGGCATTTCCACATGATGTATTGCCTTTGCCGGTTGCCGAAATGGATTTTCCTGTAGCAGAACCGATCAGAGCCGTACTGTCCGAGATGGTTGCACATTCGGACCTAGGTTATCTCGGCCCTATTCCAGAACTGGGTTTAGGATTCAAAAAGTTTGCCGCTGAACGCTGGGACTGGAAAGTTGATGAAAGCCAAGTTCATATCGCAACTGATGTTGGCGTAGCTGTTGTAGAAATTTTGCGTGTATTCACACAGCCAGGTGACTCAATCTTGATTAGCTCACCGGTGTACCACAATTTCTATACCTGGATCAATGAAACAAAATTAGCTCTTGTTGATGTTCCATTTGAACGAACAGGTGATGAAAACATCAACCCGTGGGTAATTAACTGGCAAGCTATTGAAAGTGCGTATGCAGCTGGACTAAAGGTGCATTTATTGTGCAGTCCTCACAATCCACTCGGATTTATTTACACAAAGGAAGATTTACTCAGGATTGTAGCTTTAGCAAAAAAGCACGGGGTGCTTGTTATCAGCGATGAAATTCATGCACCATTAACTTATCCTGATCAAACTTTTGTACCAATTTTAACTTTAGGTAGCGATGCCGAATCCGTTGCAGTGTGCGTAACAGCTGCATCTAAGGGTTGGAATATTGCGGGATTAAAGTGCGCAATTATTATTTCTCAAGATTCAACAATGAATTCGAGGTTAGCAAATTTAGCACCGGCTATGCACTATCGAGCTTCATTACTTGGTGGAGTTGCAACAGCAGTCGCTTTTGCTGATGCCGGAGTTTGGCTAGATAGCGTCATTGCACAGCTGGACCACAATAGGCACCTAATAAAAACTCTTTTAGCCGAAAAACTTCCAACAGTTCGTTATCACATTCCACACAATAGTTATTTGGCATGGATAGATGTTGAGTCCCTGAATTTAGGTGTGGATCCATCGATTACTTTGACTGAAAAGTATCGTGTTGCCTTTAGTCCTGGTCATGCCTTTGGTAAGCAATGCAGCCAGTACATTCGCTTAAATTTTGCAACAAGTCCAGAAATCATCACCGAGGCAATTGATCGGATTGCTCGGTCAATTTAAATGAACACCAAGAAATACGATGTAATCATTATTGGTGGAGGCCATAACGGACTTGTAGCTGCTACATATTTGGCTAAAGCTGGAAAATCAGTTGTAATCCTCGAAGCTAATACCGAAATCGGTGGTGCTACCCAAAGCGTTCAGGCATTTGAAGGCTTTGACGCGTATTTATCTAGGTACTCATATCTAGTTTCCTTGCTTCCAGACAAAATTGTGGCAGATCTTGGTCTTTCATTTGAATGTATATCTAGAGAAGTTTCTAGCTACACCCCATATGACGATAAAGGTTTATTTGTATCTCGGCAATGGGATGAAAAAACTGCAGCATCGTTTAGTGAGTTAGATCCATCAGGTAACGAAGCACAAGCCTGGCAGCAGTTTTATGCCGAAGTCGCTGTATTTGCGCAAAGAATTGCTCCAACACTTTTACAACCCCTTAAGACTCGGAGTGAATTAAAAAGTGAGATAAATCTGCCACAGACTTGGGATTATTTAGTTGAAAAACCAATTGGTGATGAAATTAATAAAAGGTTTAAGAATGATCTGGTTAAGGGCGTAATTTTGACTGATGCATTGATTGGGACTTTCGCATCCGCTTTTGACCTGCAAGCCAATATTTGCTTTCTCTACCATCTAATGGGGAATGGCACCGGAGAGTGGAAAGTTCCTATTGGGGGAATGGGTGCGCTCATTAAAGAATTAACTCGAGTTGCAAATGAGGCTGGTGTTCAAATCAAAGTTAATTCGAAGGTTGATTCAGTAATTAGCGATGAATCAGGTGTAGCGGTCAAATCTGTATCCGGCGAGTTGTATCAATCTGATTACCTGTTATCCAATGCAGCCCCTGCCGTGTTGGCTAAGCTGCTCGGAAAGCCGAAGCCACAATCCCTCGATGGCTCGCAGATTAAAATCAATATTTTATTGAAGCGTTTACCAAGACTTAAATCTGGAATTGATCCACGACTTGCTTTTGCCGGGACATTTCACGCCAATGAGAGTTTTTCGCAGTTAGAACAAACATATGAAGAAGCTAAATCAGGTGTAATGCCAGCCAAGATGCCAATTGAGATGTATTGCCACACATTGTCAGATCCTTCAATCTTGGGGGCAGATCTACAAGCAGCTGGTTACCAAACACTGACGATGTTTGGATTACACACTCCCGCATCACTATTCGATTCTGACAATGTGGCAGCTCGTGATGTGGCTCTTGCATCAGCCCTTTCATCCATTAACGAATATTTGGCAGAGCCGATCGAAGATGTGATTGCCGCCATTGAAGTAAAAACACCCTTGGATATTGAAGAAGCAATCACCTTGCCACGGGGCAATATTTTCCATAAGGATTTATCGATGCCATTTCGTGAAGATTTAACCGAGCCTTCGTGGGGTGTAGAAACCGATGACCCACGAATCTTCATATGCGGAGCAGGGGCTGTTCGTGGCGGGGGAGTAAGCGGAATTCCTGGACATAATGCGGCAATGGCAGTGCTGGCAAACAATTAGAGTTATCCCATGAGTATTCACCCTGAAACATCTGCAATCACTGCTGGTCGCCCAGAAGCAGGACCGGATGCTCCATTAAATCCTCCAATTATTTCTTCTTCCACTTATCACGCAGGTGGCCCAGTTGGATATGGACGTTATGGCAATGAAACGTGGACTGCACTTGAAACAGCAATAGGCGAACTAGAAGGTGGAGCAACTCTCTCATTCTCATCCGGCATGGCTGCAATCAGTGCAGTGTTTTCAATATTGCCAATCGGTGCACCCATTGTTGCTTCCAATCAGGGATACAGCGGAGTAATGACATTACTCAATCAGTTCCATGCATCTGGGCGATTAGAAGTTCGTTTAGTTGAGATTACACATACTGAAGAAGTAATTGCAGCTATGAAAGGTGCAGCATTAGTCTGGTTGGAATCTCCAACTAATCCATGTCTAGATGTTGCAGATCTTCCGACGATTATTGCGGCGGCTAAGAAGTTAGGAATTGGCGTTGGCGTAGATAACACCTTCGCAACTCCACTAGTTCAAAAGCCGTTATCAATGGGCGCAGATATTGTCATGCACTCAGTTACTAAGTTTTTAGCTGGCCATAGCGATGTTGTTCTGGGTTCTTTATCAACAAATGATGAAGCTCTTTACAAGAGGTTAGATGAATCCCGACGATTCAATGGTTCTATCCCTGGCTCATTTGAAGCATGGCTTGGTGTTCGCGGTATCAGAACTTTTCCAATTCGTTTTAGAGCAGCTGAAAGAAATGCACAAGAATTAGTCACTCGCTTATCACGGCATCCAAAGGTCACAAAGGTTCGCTATCCAGGATTTGGTGCAATTATTTCATTTGAAGTAGATGGAACAGCAGAAGATGCCCAAAAAGTGTGTGAGTCATCAAAGCTCATCACCCATGCAACTAGTCTCGGTGGGATCGAGTCATTGTGGGAGCGCCGCCGTCGTTGGGCACTTGAAAGTCCTTCTGTCCCAGAGCAATTGATTCGGCTTTCAGTAGGGTGCGAACATGTTGATGATTTATGGGAAGACATTCATCAGGCGTTAACCGGTCTATAAAGAAATATCCAGAAAAAGCGAGTATTTTTATCCCATGTTGAAAGTCATTCGTCGAATATTTGCAGCAGCGACAGTAGCCCTCTTGGCTTTTCGCGCGGTTGGATCGTTTCTTTCTTGGGTAGAACATCAAGAAGATTCTGTTGC
>Ga0114975_10003627_pt1 | contig 10255 bp, 10 predicted proteins | sample S_130626_EF_Meta_FD_87031 | JGI IMG/M metagenome (GOLD analysis project Ga0114975, IMG submission 87031) | Freshwater microbial communities from Lake Simoncouche, Canada to study carbon cycling - S_130626_EF_MetaG | ecosystem: Environmental > Aquatic > Freshwater > Lake | place: Lake...
CGCGGGCATGGCCCATATCAATATCGCCCGCCAAGAGCATGGCTTGTACTGGTTTTGCTAGTTGATTTAAGCGCAATAAATTAGTCACAGCGCTACGTGACTTCCCTACCGCTTTTGCCGCTTGCTCGTGCGTAAAACCAAACTCTTCAATCAACCTAGCGAGACCTTGAGACTCTTCAAGCGGATTCAAATCTTCGCGCTGCATGTTCTCAACCAAAGCCATTGCGGCGGCGGCTTGATCATTGGCGCCAGAAACTAATACGGGCACCTCCTTTAAGCCAGCCAAAGTTGCGGCACGGAAGCGGCGCTCGCCGGCAATGATTTCGTATTTTCCGGGAGCAACTAAACGAACCAACAAGGGCTGCATCACGCCTTGCTCGCGAATACTTTCTGCCAATTCTTGTAGTGCGCCAGCTTCCATTTTTTGGCGTGGTTGATATTTGCCAGCCTGTAATGCACTTAATGGCAAGCGATTAATTTCAGTCGCAGTTTCTTTTTGTGCCTTGTCGCCGAGTAGAGCCTCTAAGCCACGGCCCAAACCTTTTTTCTTAATTGCTACCATGATATTTTTATTGTTCCTAGGTTTTACATTTGCTTGATGCGCTCAATCATCTCGGCACCAAAATCTAAGTAGGCTTTAGAGCCACGGGATGATCTATCAAACGCCACCCCAGGAAGCCCGTAGGATGGGGCTTCGGCCAGGCGGACGTTACGAGGAATAATGCTCTTGAATACTTTGTCGCCAAAGTGCTCAAGTAGTTGATCAGAAACTTGTTGTTGCAAAGTCATGCGGGGATCAAACATCACCCGCAGTAGACCGATGATCACCAAATCAGGATTTAAGTTTGCATGGACTTGCTTAATCGTATTTACTAAATCTGACAAACCTTCCAATGCAAAATATTCGCATTGCATTGGCACAATGACGCCGTTCGCTGCACACAATCCATTGAGCGTTAACAAAGATAGTGCAGGGGGACAGTCAATCAAAATAAAGTCATAATCATTCGCAACATGTGCGAGCGCATCTTTCAATCTTTCTTCGCGCGAATCTAAATCTACTAACTCAATTTCTGCGCCAGCCAAGTCGCGGTTTGCCGGCAGCACATCGTATCCTGAGCTCTCGCAAGGCACTGCGGATTCTTTCACTGAGGAGAGACCAATTAACACTTGATATACCGTGCTACTAAGGTCTGCTTTTTCAATCCCAGACCCCATCGTCGCATTACCTTGTGGGTCTAAATCCACCAATAAAACGCGTTGCTGATGTCCAGCTAAACCAGCAGCCAAATTAACAGCGGTAGTAGTTTTTCCCACTCCACCTTTTTGGTTCGCTATGCAAAATATTTTGGCCATAATTTTCTTAAAATTGTCGTGCTTTAAAGGGGTAATTTTCTCACGGGGGATAGGACTAAAAGGCGGCGCTCCACCGCCAAATTGGGAATGTGCAATGGCTCGTCGGCCAAAAGCCGCCAATCATCCATACAAACATCCTGTAACTCTTCATCTGCACGCTTAGCCTTCATGGCAAATACAAGGCCGTCTGGCTTAAGCAGGGGTAGGGAAAGCTCTAAAAAGTGAGTCAGATTGGTAAATGCCCTTGAAATCACCGCATCAAAGTGGGCTGGCTGTGATTTCGCCACAGCTTCAACACGCTCGCTTAAGACTTGGATATTCTTTAAGCCCAACTTACCGCGCACATGTTGTAGAAACGCCGTCTTTTTACGAATAGCCTCAATCAAAGTTACATGCCATTCAGGCTGAAGAATTGCAATCGGAATTGCGGGCAAACCACCACCTGACCCAAGGTCTGCGATTTTGGGGTTTGGTAAGTCCAGAAAACGCCGCATTACCGGTAAAACCGTAATTGAATCAATGAGATGCAGTCGGATAGCATTCTTTTCGCCCTCAATAGCTGTCAAGTTATGCACCTGATTCCAGCGGCCCATTTCCTGTAAAAAAAGCTCTAAATCAGCCATGTTGGCAGCGCTAAGATTGAGATCCAAACTCCCAATGCCCAAAGAAACCAATTCATTACTCATGGATTTCTTCTTGGGTGCGGCCTAAGCCCTTTTTAAGGTGAACCAATAGCAAGGAGAGGGCTGCGGGTGTAACGCCAGATATCCTGCCTGCCTGACCCAAGGTACCAGGCTTATGCAGATTGAGTTTTTGCTGAACCTCTTTGGATAAGCCGAGAACTTGGGTGTAATCCAAAGTCTCCGGCAAAGGAAAGGTCTCGTTATGCTCTTGCCGAGCAATTTCAACTGCTTGTCTATCTATATAGCCTTGGTATTTGATCGAAATTTCAACTTGGTCACTAATTTGCTGCGCTAGACCCAAATCATGGTCTAGCATTCCTGGGGACCAAAGGCCCTCAGCCAAACCAGTTACAGCCTCATAAGTAATGCCAGGGCGCCTTAGAAGGTCGGCCAAACTACACTCGTGCGATAGGTCTTGGCCCAAAAGCTCAGAAACAGCCTTTGCTGACCCATGTTTTGGACCAATCCAGATATCCTGTAAGCGAGATGTTTCACGTGAAACAGCCTCTTGTTTCCTACAAAAGGTATTCCAGCGGTAATCATCCACTAGACCGAGTTCACGACCAATAGTGGTGAGGCGCAGATCCGCATTGTCTTCGCGCAGGCTCAGGCGGTATTCAGCACGGCTTGTAAACATTCGATAGGGCTCTTGGACGCCCAAGGTAATGAGGTCGTCTACTAAAACACCAATATAAGACTCGCTGCGCTTAGGCAACCAAGGCTCTTTACCCTGAGCCGCCAAGCCAGCATTGATGCCCGCAAGCATGCCTTGCGCGGCAGCCTCTTCATAGCCGGTCGTGCCATTAATCTGACCGGCAAAGTACAGGCCGGCAATTGCCTTAGTCTCCAGGCTATGACGTAAGTGGCGCGGATCAAAGAAATCGTACTCAATCGCATAGCCAGGGCGCACAATTACTGCGGACTCTAGGCCGCGAATACTGCGCACCAAGTCCCACTGAACATCAAATGGCAAGCTAGTAGAAATGCCATTGGGATAAAACTCATTGGTTGTTAGGCCCTCAGGCTCTAAAAAAATTTGGTGGCTGTTTCTGGAGGCAAAACGATGGATCTTGTCCTCAATAGAGGGGCAATAGCGTGGGCCAACCCCCTCAATAACTCCGGTGTACATCGGGGAACGATCTAGGCCACCGCGAATAATGTCATGAGTTTGTTCATTTGTATGGGAGATCCAGCAGGGGACTTGTCTAGGATGCTGCTCAGGCCGACCTAGATAAGAGAAAACTGGCACCGGATCCAAATCTCCTGGCTGCTCCAGCATGACTGAGAAGTCAATAGTGCGCCCATCAATCCTGGGTGGGGTGCCAGTTTTTAGGCGTCCCTGCGGTAGCTTCAGCTCCTTTAACCTAGAAGACAAAGTAGTGGCAGCTGGATCACCAGCTCGTCCACCAGCATAATTATTTAAGCCTACGTGGATCTTCCCATCCAAGAATGTACCAGCGGTTAATACCACCTTCTTGGCCATAAACTTAAGCCCCATTTGCGTAACTACACCCCGAACCACATCACCCTGAACCAAGAGGTCGTCTACAGCAGATTGGAAAAGGGTAAGGTTTTCTTGATTCTCAAGACGGCGACGAATCGCCGCTTTATATAAAACCCGGTCACCTTGTGCGCGGGTTGCGCGCACTGCAGGGCCCTTGCTTGAGTTCAATATCCGAAACTGAATACCAGCCTCATCAGTAGCGGCTGCCATAGCACCGCCCATGGCATCAACCTCTTTAACTAAATGGCCTTTGCCGATTCCACCGATTGAGGGATTGCAGCTCATTGCGCCCAAACTCTCAATGCTATGAGTTACGAGGAGGGTATCGCATCCCATGCGGGCAGCCGCAAGAGCGGCCTCAGTTCCGGCATGACCGCCACCAACCACAATAACATCGAAGTTCTTTGAATAACGCATGATTTGCCTCAGATAGGGCGATGATCATAGCATTTTGTGGGTTTCACGTGAAACAAATCCACACCTAAATAACAACATAAACCATCATTTTTATGTAAGTTATTGATTTAATTGAATATTTATGAGATTGAGTAAACCAAAATTCTCAACGCTCAGATTGGCGCCCCACTTGGGATGGAAGAGAAATGATCTTAAATGAGTGCGGCGCCTGAGCGCCGCACTAAAAACCAATTGAAAAAAGGCTTAGCCCTTGTTCTTAAAAAAGTGGGTGATTTCACCAACGACGCCCCGACGGAAGGCCAATACACAAATTACAAAAATAAATCCGGTTGCAATCGTGCTCCAAGATCCAATATTAGCTAGATAATTTTGCAAACCAACCACAATTCCAGCACCGACCACCGGGCCAAGGATAGTACCCATGCCACCCAACAGAGTCATTAATACAACTTCGCCTGACATGTGCCAATGCACATCGGTCAATGTCGCCAACTGAAAGACTAGAGTTTTCAAAGAACCAGCGAGGCCTGCGAGCGCTGCAGAAATTACAAAAGAAATTAGCTTAAAACGGTCAACGTCATAACCCAAAGAAACAGCACGAGGTTCGTTTTCACGAATTGCTTTTAGAACTTGACCAAAGGGGGAGTGAACGGTGCGAACGATCAGGGCAAAACCAAGCAAGAAAATAGCCAGCACAAAGTAGTACATGCTGACGTCATCTTTTAAATCAACTAGGCCAAACAACATTCCACGCGGCACACCTTGAATGCCATCTTCACCACCAGTAAATGGAAGTTGCACGGCCAAGAAGTAAACCATTTGGGAAAGAGCTAATGTCACCATCGCAAAATAAATGCCTTGGCGACGAATTGCCAAAGAGCCAATCAAAAATCCTAAGATGCCAGAACCCAACACACCCAACACTATTCCGAACTCAGGAGATAAGCCAGCCTCTTTGCAAAGATAGGCGGTGATATAGGCGGACGTTCCGAAGAATGCGGCATGCCCAAAAGAAAGAAGCCCAGTAAAGCCCAGCAACAAATTAAAGGCGCAAGCGAAAAGCGCAAAGCACAAGACCTTCATTGCAAACACTAAATAGATGAAGTCCTGAAATGGCATCAATAAGGCAATTAAAACCAAAATGCCATAAAGCAATTTTATTTTTGAGCTCACTTATTTCTCCCGGCCGAAAAGTCCAGCAGGACGAATGAGCAACACGATTGCCATGATCACAAAAATAACCACGCCAGAGGCTTCTGGATAAAACACTTTGGTTAAACCCTCAATCAAACCTAAAGCAAGGCCGGTCAAAATGGAGCCCATGATGGAGCCCATGCCACCAATCACAACCACTGCAAAAACCACAATAATTAAATTGGAGCCCATCAGTGGGTTGACTTGAAAAATTGGCGCAGCCAAAACACCAGCAAAGCCAGCCAGGCCAACGCCATAAGCATAGGCCAAAGAAATCATCAGTGGAACGTTGATGCCAAACGCCTGAAGGAGTTTTGGATTTTCAGTTCCAGCGCGAAGATAGGAGCCCAGTTTCGTTCGCTCAATTACATACCAAGTGGAGAAGCAAACGACTAAAGAAGCAACCACCACCCACAGGCGATATTTCGGCAAAATAATACCAATCGACTCCAATGGAATAGCGCCTTGTAATAGTTCGGGGGCTGGATAACTCTCACCAGAGATCCCATACCAATGACGGAACATACCCTCAATAATCAAGGCCAATCCAAAAGTTAATAACAGGCCATAAAGGTGATCAAGGTGGTAGAGGCGCTTGAGCATTGTGCGCTCGAGAATCAAGCCGAAGCCCGCCATAACCAAAGGCACCAAAATGAGTGCAAACCAATAATTAACTGAGAACTCAGGAAAGCCAAGCCATTGGCCAGCTTGAGTCAAACCAATCCACGCAACGAAAGCGCCCATGGTGTACTGAGCACCATGTGAAAAATTAATGATGTTGAGTAGGCCAAAAATAATGGCGAGGCCCAAACTTAGAATGGCATAAAAGGAACCATTAATAAGCCCCACCAAGAGCTGAGCAACCAGCCCCTGTGGGGTAATTCCAAGAAGTTCAAACATGCTTGTTAAAAACCAATTACTTATTAGTAACCAACTTGCATCGTGACAATGAAAGTGGTTGCGTTGCTTCAGCGGCTGGAATCACCGCCTTGACGTTGTAATAATCCCAAGGGCTGGTGGATTCAGATGGCTTCTTCACCTCTAGCAAGTACATATCATGTTCAAACTTACCGTCAGCACGAATTTTTCCTTTGAATAAACCATCATCAATATTGGTGGATCTCAAGGCCTTCATTACCGGCTGAGTATCGTCAGTGCCCGCCTTTTGAACTGCAGCTAAGTAGGCGAGAACTGATGAATAAACACCAGCCTGAACGCTAGTCGGCATACGCTTATGTTGCAAAATAAAACGTTTAGCGAAGGCGCGGGTCTTTTCGTCTTTATCCCAATAGAAACCTTCGGTTAAATACATCCCTTGAGCAGCATTCAAACCTAAAGAGTGAACATCGGAAATAAACATCAACAAAGGGACAACGGTTTGTTTTTTATTGATACCAAACTCTGAGGCTTGCTTCACAGAATTAATTGTGTCTTGGCCTGCGTTTGCCAAGGCAACAACATCAGCGCCACTAGCTTGAGCTTTCAAGAGGTATGAAGAAAAATCGCTATTCGGAAATGGGTGCTTACTCGTTCCCAGCACCTTGCCGCCATTAGCATTGACTACATTAGTTGAATCTTTCTCTAGAGCCGCTCCAAAAGCGTAGTCAGCAGTAAGGAAGTACCAATTCTTTTTGCCTTGCTTTACAACGGCCTTGGCTGTTCCGTTTGAAAGCGCATAAGTGTCATACGTCCAATGCACATTGTTAGCAGTACACTTTTCATTGGTGATTGGTAAAGAGGCTGCGCCAGATACCAAGGTGATCTTATTCTTTTGTTCCGCCACTTCCATGACGGCGAGTGCAACGTTGGTGGACACCAATTCAACAATGACATCCACGCCATCTTTGTCGTACCACTCGCGCGCTTTATTTGCGGCGATATCTGCTTTGTTTTGATGATCGGCACTCAGCAACTCAATCTTCTTACCAATAACCGTGCCGTCTTTTGAAAAGTCAGCGATCGCCATTTTTGCGGCAATCACAGCGCCCGGACCAGCCAAATCAGAATATGTTGAAGATAGGTCGGTTAAAACGCCAATCTTAATTACGTCACCACTCACTTTGGATGTTTGCGCAAATGCTGGGTTTGAACCAAAAACGGTTGCCGCCACTAGACACGCAGTAATTCGCCTTAACTTCATTTATGTCTCCTATAGATAACTACTAAACACCAAGATACTCATTTAATAAGCCTGCTTTTTCTGTAAGCTCATTTTGATTCACAACCTCAACTACATTGCCGTGCTCAACCACATAATGCCTATCAGCCAAAGGAGCGGCAAAGCGGAAGTTTTGCTCCACCAACACAATGGTGAAGCCCTTGTTGCGTAAGCTGGTAACAACCTCTCCCAGCTTTTGAACAATTACCGGGGCCAAGCCTTCTGTAATCTCATCTAACAATAGTAATTTTGCGCCCGTTCTCAGAATGCGTGCCATTGCGAGCATTTGCTGCTCGCCACCCGATAGTCTTGTGCCGGGGCTATTGCGTCGCTCATACAAATTAGGGAACATTTCATAAATCTCATCCAAGCCCATGCCACCCGATGCAATCTCTGGCAATAGCAACAAATTCTCCTCAGCACTTAAGCTGGCAAAGATGCCGCGCTCTTCGGGGCAAAAGCCGACACCTAAGCGGGCAATTTTATAAGTTGGCATCGCAATAGTTTGATTGCCATAAATTTCTACTGAACCCGTTCTTTTGCTGGTCAGGCCTAAGATGGTTTTTAAGATAGTGCTCCGGCCAGCACCGTTTCGACCTAGAAGGGTAACCACCTCACCATCACGAACAGCAAAATTCACACCATGAAGAATATGGGACTCGCCATACCAAGACTCGAGGTTTTTAACTTCCAACGCCATCGTGCTCATTTGCCATCACCTCCATGGCTACCCATGTAAGCCTCAACCACCAAGGGGTTGTTGGAAACCTCTTGGTAGGAACCTTCGGCCAGCACCGAGCCTCGTTGCAACACCGTAATACGATCGGCTATGGAGGAAACCACCTTCATATTGTGCTCAACCATCAAAATGGTGCGACCTTTGGCAACCCGATCGATTAACTCAGTAACACGCTCTACATCCTCGTGCCCCATGCCCTGCGTAGGCTCATCGAGCAACATGAGTTCAGGCTCCATTGCCATGGTGGTAGCAATTTCTAGTGCTCTTTTGCGACCATAGGCTAGGTTTAGCGTTTCCTCATGGGCAAAGTCCGCCAACCCCACCTCTAACAAAAGCTGTTCAGCGCGTTCATTAAGCACGCTTAGGGAGTCTCCAGACTTCCAAAAGTGAAACTCTGTTCCCAATCCTCGCTGCAGCGCAACACGAACATTCTCTAGAACGCTTAGGTGTGGAAAAACCGCTGAAATTTGGAAAGAGCGCACAACACCACGACGCGCTATTTGGGCTGGTCGCTCTTTGGTGATGTCAAAGCCATTAAACAAAATCTGGCCGCTGGAGGGCTCCAAAAATTTTGTTAGGAGGTTAAAGCAGGTTGTTTTGCCGGCACCGTTTGGCCCTATAAGGGCGTGAATAGTGCCTCGGGCAACATCTAAATTGACATCACTTACCGCGGAAAAGCCTTTGAACGTCTTTCCAAGGCCAATTGTTTTTAATATTGTTTCTTGCAAACTCAAATCCTTTTACCCATCTATAGGCAAGACTTTGAGAATACCCTAAGAGGAGACTTACCAATATAGCGATAACCCTAAAAACGATGAGGGTGTAGTGATTAGCTCAACTGGGCATTGTTTAAAAATTTTTGGATAGCCAGCCTTGCAACCTCATCCAAAACATCCATTGGAAACCTTTGGGCGCCCTGAACAATCATCAGAGCATAGGGTTTTGCAAGAGCGGCGGCCTCTGGACACAAATGAAGCTCCTCACCAGCTGCGGGTGATTGGCTGCGCCAATAATTAATGGCGGCCTCTAATTCCTGAATAGTAATGAACAACATACCGAAAAAAGAATTTACTTTTTATCGAGAGACAACATTGTCCCACGACACTTTTTGGCGCCGCAACGACACTCATAATCTTTTTTCATTTGCTTGGTAATGCGGCCCTCAACCCCGAGAGAATAGTCGTAAAAAAGCTCCTCACCCACCTTAAGATCTCTTTTGGCATAAATAAATACGCGCGGTTCACCACCGAAGCTGTCTTCTTGGGTTTCACAGATTGGTTTGCAGGAGTGGTTGATCCAGCGTGCAGCATTTCCGCCATACTTCGCATCAATGCAACGACCATCTTCAAGAGAAAAGTAAAAAGTATGATTTGGGTCTTTGGGGTCGTGCGGGTGGCGCTTCTCTGCCAGCTTCCAACTAATTCGCTCGCCTTTGTACTCAATAATGGCATCACCTTTTTTAATCGGCTTCGCTACAAAAACACCCTTGCCGTGAATGGGTGAAGACTTAACAACAATACGCGAACGATCAATTTTTGGAACCGCTAATTTCTTTTTGCCCATTTAAATCACACATCCAGGTTGCGCGCAATTAAAGCATTTTTTTCAATAAACGCGCGGCGCGGTTCAACCTCATCACCCATTAGGGTTGTAAAGACCTGGTCAGCAGCAATTGCATCTTCAATTTTGACTTGGAGTAAGGTGCGTGATCCCGCGTCCATTGTGGTTTCCCACAACTGGGAAGGGTTCATCTCGCCAAGACCCTTATAGCGCTGACGGCTGAGAACCCGCTCAGCTTCAGAAAGCAGCCATGCAAAAGCAGCCCTAAAGTTTTGGATCGCCTGCTCCTTTTGGTTTTTGTCTGGATCCCCACGACGCACTTTTGAGCCGGGCAACACCTTGCCAGATAAAACTGCCGCTGCAGTAGCCAGGCTTTGATAGTCATCACCATGAACAAAATCCGAGTTAATTGCTGACAACTTCAAGTTGCCATGAATGCGTCGGGACAATAGTAGCTTGTAGCGATCTGTGCGCTCTTCTTTTTGCACAATGATTTCGGGCGGGAGCGCTAAGGGGTTTAGGGAATCAGCAAGCGCAACACGCAAGCGCTCGGCAGATTCTTGGGCCGACTTTTCTGTATCTAAATTTAATTGGGTGCCAGAGGCAATGGCACGCAAAGCGTCCTCGTCAATGGTCCGCGACAA
>Ga0114975_10003630_pt1 | contig 10252 bp, 8 predicted proteins | sample S_130626_EF_Meta_FD_87031 | JGI IMG/M metagenome (GOLD analysis project Ga0114975, IMG submission 87031) | Freshwater microbial communities from Lake Simoncouche, Canada to study carbon cycling - S_130626_EF_MetaG | ecosystem: Environmental > Aquatic > Freshwater > Lake | place: Lake...
GCAGTGGATCCTAAATTCATCTTGTTGGACGAGCCTTTTGCGGGAGTTGATCCCATTGCGGTGGAGGAGATTCAGGCGATTGTGTCGAAATTGAAATATAGAAATATTGGAATCTTAATCACGGATCATAATGTGGATGAGACTTTGTCGATTACAGACCGAGCTTATTTGCTTTTTGAGGGAAAGATTTTGAAGGCGGGGACGCCGAAAGAATTAGCGGATGACGAACAAGTTCGTCGTTTGTATTTAGGTAAAAACTTTAAGTTGAAAGAGAATCAGCGATGAAAAAGGAGACGATTGCGGTACATGGGAGTCATTTGAAGGACGAAACGGCGGGGGCGATTGCGGCGCCGGTGTTTTTGACGACGACTTTTGAACGGGCTTTGGATGGAACTTATCCAAAAGGCCACATGTATTCCCGCAACTCCAATCCGAATCGAACTGCACTCGAAAAAGGCCTGGCGGCCTTAGAAGGGGCGTCGCGAGGCTTCGCCTTCGGCTCAGGCCTCGCCGCCGTCAACGCCGTCTTCCAATGCCTAAAATCTGGCGACCATATCTTAATGCCGGAAGTAGGTTATTATGCCTCCTACAAACTGGCGGAAGAAATTTTGGGGCCCTGGGGATTAGAAGTGACACAGGTGGATATGACGGACTTAGCGAAAGTCGAGAAAGCGGTTCAGAAAAACACGAAACTCATCTGGGCAGAGACGCCGGCGAATCCGATGTTATGCTTAACAGACATCAAAGGCCTCGCAACCATCGCTAAAAAACACGGACTAAAGTTAGGCGTAGACAATACGCTTGCTACACCAATAATCCAAAACCCCATCGCCCTCGGCGCGGACATCGTGATGCACGCGACGACTAAATACATCGGTGGCCACTCCGACATTATGGGAGGCGCAGTGCTGGTAAAGGAGGATGACGAGTGGGCGAAACGCATTGAGCGCGTACAGATATTGATGGGGGCGACGCCTAATCCTTTGGACTGCTACTTATTAGCGAGGGGATTAAAAACCCTTCCACTGAGAATGCGCGAGCACAGTGCGAACGCTTTGGAACTAGCGAAACGTTTGGAAAAACACCCCAAAGTAGAAAAAGTGCATTACCCAGGTTTGGAATCGCATCCACAGCATGCTTTGGCAAAAGTCCAAATGCCTCAGGGATTCAGCGGAATGATTGCTTTGCAAGTCAAAACGGGAGAAACGGAAACAAGGGAAATGGCAGGAAAACTGCAGATTTTTCAGCAAGCTACGAGCTTAGGTGGCGTGGAATCACTGGTGGAACACCGCAAGTCCATCGAAGGGCCGCAAAGTACGACTCCGGGAAACTTATTACGTTTCTCAATCGGCTTAGAACATGTGGATGATTTGTGGGCGGATTTAGAACAAGCCCTAAAGACAATTTAGAGATCCTTCTCTAATTTCACTTCAATTTCTTTATCAACTCCCTTTAATTCAACACGTTGGCGTTTGTAACCAGACTTAGAAACGGAGATGAAATTGTATTGCTTTTCATCGATCTTAATTTCGATAGGAGTTTTCCCCACGAAGTAACCGTTTAATATAACTTCCGCGCCAGCTGGGTCAGATTTTACTAAAATAGTCTTGGAAGCAGGCGAAACAAATGAACTTAAAGCACTGATTAACAATAAGATAACAAAATTTTTCATGATAGGCGTTGAATGAATTATTCAAATCTACCTAAAAATAAACGAATTGGTATCCTGAAGGCTAAAAATATCGAGTTGCTGATAATTGCAGTTGAGCGTTTAATACATTCTTATCGAGCACCCATTCGTAATTCCGCATCCAAGCGAAATTCAGTTTCCCCGAAAGGGCATAAGATCCAACGCGACGTTGGTAATATCCGCCAAATAATAGGTCCACCCATTTTTGATCATAGTTCGTAAACGCATCATAGAAATAATCCATGTTATGTGCGTAGCGCTCGATGGTAAAGCCTGCGATGGAATGTGGGCGAACGAAAGCGAGGTCGAAAGTTTGTAGATTTGATCCGGGCCCAATTCCAGCACCTAAAACTTGACCTTCGTTCGTATACCCATGACGGACAAAATCGTGGCGGTACCAAGGGCCATTGTTCCGGACTAATCGATCCGCCGTCATTTCCATCGACGTATTTTCGATGGCTAAGCGAACATAGCGACCCGGCGACTGAGGAAATACTTTTCGAAGACCAAAAAGGTAGGCCCGTGAATGCTCGTTAGACAAAAACCAATCCCAAAAACTGGTCGAATAATCGTTCCAACCCATTTCACCATATAGTTCGATTTGCGCTGAAGGTAAAACCCAACGTGCTGAGAAAGAGGCTAACTGATCTCTTCTTTTGGCATCCTCTAAAGGCGTACTCTTCTTCTCAAAAGGCAAAATAAAAGGAAAAACATCTGTCAAACCAGACCCCATATCTGAGGTATAGAGATGAAAGGCTCGGGAAAAACCGAGGAATAAACCGGGAATCCAGCGAGGCTGGTAATTCAATGTCAAGGCTGAAATGTAGTGTGAATCGGTGGATTTGGGTTCTAAATAATTAATCCCATTGACGATATAATCAGCCGCCGAAGGCTGAACTCCGGAGCCCTCTAGTCGACCGCCGATTAGCTGAAATTCAAAGGAGCCTAAAAATGTTTTTAAGGGTTTTACACTATTAAATGTGCCATGCAAGAACCCTGGGGCGTTATTGGACATGAGTAAGGAATTCCGGAAACCAGGGCCCCACCAGAGATTTTCGGTGGAAATACCGACAGAGACGGAGCGGGAGGAGAGGCGGAGGGCACTTTGGCCTAAACGAAAACGAGTGTACGTCGACGTACCAAAACGCTCCGGAATATCCGTACTATTCCATAAGACGAGCATGGGCGCGCGCAAAGATCCCTGCAAGGAAAAATTCTCAAACGAAGGGTTCGCTGCGTAAACAAGCTCAGGCTTTAATTGAAAACTCAAGGCTTTGTATTTCAGAAAAAAACCAGCCGTTAGATAAGTTTGTAAGCCTCTCGCCGGGATCATCGCGCCGTCATTCCAGCCCATGGGAGCATCGGAATTATAGGAAGTCAGGATAGTGGCGGGCAGCAGCTTCGCCGAAATGGAATCTAAAACCGGCCTTATAGTAAACGAATAAGACGCCCCAGATAGTAGTTGCTGATTGCGCAAACGCTCTTCTGAATAATCCGGCATTCCTACGGGAACCGTCTGTGCAAAGATTTGTGTGGTCAAAAAGAAAAAAAAGATCCATTTAAGCATGAACAAATTTAGGTAGGAATGCGCGCAATTTGTAAATTTGAGTAATAAAGATTTCCATGAACAAAAAGACTAATCGATTTATACTAATTCGCTATGCGAACGATGCTTTCGTGGTTATCGCAGCTTATTTCGTAGCGCTTTGGAACTTAAGTCACTTAGATCAATGGAATCCAATCTTCGGTGTTCTAGCCATCGTGATTTGGTATTTTGTCTCGTCATTTTCAAAACTCTATGCCGATAGACGCTCCAATAAGTTCGCTGAGGAGATTATTTTCATCGTTTATCACTTGATTTTATTTACGATTTTGCTCAGTTCGAGTCTCTTCTTTTTGAAGCCGAGCGGGAACTATAACTTTAGCTTTTTTGTCTATTTTATTGGTTCCAATTTCATATTAGCTGCTGTTACCAAGTATATTTTACGTAAGAATCGTCACGCCGCCTTCTACCAAGGACGGATGAATGATTTGGTCTTATTAGTAGGGGCGACAGCCGCTGCGAAGAACTTTTATGATACCGTTCAGAAATATTATTACTACGGTTATAAAGTCGAGGGAATCATCGACGATGAATTGAATAACATTCAGGGTTGTGATTATTTAGGCAAAATTAGCCAGCTGGACCTCATTTTAAAATCTCGATTTATCGACGAGGTCGTGATTGCCTTACCCACGGATGATTATTCGACCATTCAACGCTGCATTAGTATTTGTGATTATTACCGGACCAAAGTCCGTATTTTGCCTGACTTCCAACAATATGCTACGTCCTCTGTCAGCATTCAGACCATCGGTCAAGTGCCCGTGGTGAATGTGGGACGCCTACCCTTGGATAGAATGGAAAATAGAATTCTAAAGCGCGTATTTGACGTCGTTTTTTCGCTCGTATTTATGCTGACTTTTGGACTTATACTATTCCCTCTTATTGCCTTGTTGATAAAAATAACCTCTAAAGGTCCTGTTTTCTTCCGACAAGAACGTTGGGGCTTAAATAATGAGACCTTAACCTGTTATAAATTTCGCACGATGGTACAGGAAAGTGAGGATATGGATGAGGGCGGCAATTACCTTCAGGCACAGAAAGGGGACCCTCGAATTACGCGCATTGGGGCATTCTTACGCAAGACGAACCTGGATGAGATTCCGCAGTTTTGGAATGTTTTATTAGGGGACATGTCTGTCGTGGGACCGCGACCACACCCGACTCCGCTGAATATTGAATCGATGAACACCGTAGACAATTACATGTTACGCCATATCGTTTTGCCGGGAATCAGTGGCTGGGCGCAGGTAAATGGCTGTAGAGGGGAAACGCGCACGACGGAGGATATGCAGGAACGCGTGGACTTTGATTTGAGTTATATTCACCGCTGGTCGTTTTGGTTAGATTGCCAAATCATCCTCCAGACCGTCATTAACTTCTTCAGGGGCGACCAAAACGCGTACTAAGTTTTTGTTGGATGACAAGCGGAATGAACATCGGTGCCTCCACAAAATAGCGTCTAAACATCCGCTTAGGCTCCTGTAAGAATCGATACAACCATTCCAATCCACTCTTTTGCATCCACAGCGGTGCACGTTGAATCATTCCCGCTGCCACCTCGAATGCTCCTCCTATTCCGATGGCTACATGCGTATCTAATTTCGCCAGATTTTCCGCGATCCAAATATCCTGCTTGGGCGCCGTTAAACTCACCAACAACATATCCGGCTTGACCACATTAATCGCATCGATCATCTGCTGATTTTCTTCCTTCGAAAACATTGCTCTGAACGGCGGCACGAAGGTTCCCACGATCTTTCCCCCAGGGTGCTTCGCCTCCATCACTTCCTTCAACGTTTCCGCCACTCCGGGAGAAGCGCCGAGCAAAAAAACCGTGAAGTTGCGCGAAGCCACAAACGGAAAAATCCGCGGCAGCACATCCAAACCCGTAATCCGAGCCTTGATAGGCGTTCCGAGGAACTCGGAGGCCCATTTCACGGGAACTCCATCGCAAAGAACGTAATCCGCGTTCCTATAGATCGCTTGAACGCGCGCTGTCGCGCGCGCCGCCAAAATCGAATTCACCGGCGTAATACACACCTGGGCTTTTTGGCCCACCTTAATCACCCGATCCCAATCACTGAACAATTCATCCATCGTCAGCGAAGAAACCAGAGTCCCTAAAATGTCGACCTTATGATGCTGCATCTGTCTCTGGTTCCGGTTCTGGGAAGAAATCCCCTAAAAAATACAAGCCCACCCAGGTCCAGAAAGGGAAAGCGCCCATGGGCCCTTCTAAGAACACATCGAAGCTTCCATTCAGCCAAAAAGTAAATAACACACAGGAAATCATCAGCTGTTGGTCGTTCAGTTGCCGCTTAAACATAGGTTTAAACAGACAAACGAGCCAATAGCACCATAAAAAGAATAGTGGCCAACCAAAGCGCGCCAAAATCGTCAAATTAAAATTATGCGGCGAACGCAAATCATCCACATCCGTATTCACGTCATCACTATCGGCTAAACTCATGCCGAGTCCTTTCCCCTGCACCGCATATTCCGGCGTGATACTATAGTCGATAATATTTGCCCACCAGATTAAACGCCAGACTTTATTCTTATCCAAAGTAGCATCCGTACTCACCCCAAAAATCGAGCCCACATTCTCCACCAACTGCTCCATACCCACCTTACGCCCCTGGAAGTTTTCCTTCACTTTAATGGACGCATAAAGCGGCAAAACAATCAACAAGATAATAGGCAAATAGCGCGCATATTGTTTGAACAAAACCCGCATTTCCTCCCGCTTCGTATAGTATACAAAGAGGCCTAAACTAAGCAGATAAGCGAGCATTCCCGAACGAGAATAGGCCGTGATGATCAATAAATTCAACAGAATCGCCACCGCCATCGTTACTTGAAAACGAATCGAGCGGTGATTTAAATAGAGCATTAACACTAAAGATGAGATCAATAAATGCACCCCCATATCGCCGTATTTATAGAGCGCAAAAGGAACGGATCCGAAGAGGATGAATTTCTCGAAGAATTCGGAGAAGTTTTGGAAATAAAAATTCAATAAGGCGAAAAACGGGAACCAGGTATAGATCAAAATAATATATCCCCACAATTGTGCACGCAAATCTTTGAATAAAAACACGAAAAAGGCAAACCAGCCGTATTGAATCACAAACGAATCGCGAATCACATCGAAAATCGCATACGACCGCAATCCCCAGCCGATATAACCCAGTGATACAAAAAGAAAAAAGGCCAAAATCTTCGTCCGCTTATCCCAGCCAAAGACATATTGTTTACGGGTCAAAAACAAAACGATGAATCCACCAGCCCAGAGTGCCTCCGCCAAAAAACTGTAGGCAATCCCCTTGTTAAAAAACACATAAAGTGCCATAACGAGGCAATAAGCCTGTAAATAGAGCTTTTTAACGGCGTCCATTGATCTGGTATTTAAGCGATACCTGCCATTGCTGGTTCATATAATCTGACTTCGTGGACGATTCTGACCAATCTGCGATTTCATCTTCGATGCGCACCCAGCCTAAATTATTCACCGTGGTTTGTAAGTAAGAACCCCCTAAAAGCAAATTCTTGGTAATTCCGATTTGGGCTTCGACTCCCAACATGATATTTACCCAATACCGATTTTCGTAGCCTGATCCGTAATACTGGTAGACATAAAAATCGTTATTTTTTGCCCAGCGTTCCGCATGCAATCGCAGCAAGCTTTGACCCCGGTGAAAACTCAAATAAATGTTCTGGCTATTTGACCCTGGCCCGATGGATGCACCTAGCAATTTCGCGTTTTGGGTATAGCCCTGACGCACCTGCGTACTCGTGTACCAGCTGTTGCGAAGTGGTTCGCCGCCAGGTTGCGTATTGTCGATCACCATACCCGGATCCATTAATTGCAATTGCGTGAATTCAATACCTAATTGCAGGTAGGATTTCTGTTTTTTGCCCAAAGGAAATAACTTCCGACCCCCTATCACAAAACCTGTCTTCGTGGAATCGCCAAAGAAACTCGCCGGCCCCACCACCTTATCCGGTTGACCTAATTCCGCATAGAATTCCGCATGGTCCTTAGGCAAGGTAAAGCGGAACAAGAAAGCCCCCAGCTGCATTTTAGGATTCTCCACAAATGGTTTCCCCGGTTGAGGTCCTTCGTTTTCGAAGTAGTTTTGGTGTGCGAAAGAGTAGCCAAGGTAGAAATTAGGCACCCATTTAGGCTGCCAATTCACGATAAAGGCCTTCAACATTCGAGTTGAGCTATTCTTGCGTTCAATCCCACCCGCCCAAATCGGTCTGAAGTTCTTGTCTTCCGGCGAAAGGAGGCTCGTATTTTCTAACATACCTACGATTCCTTTCCCTTCAAACTTTCCGATGGGGGTATTAATTGGTTTTCTGTTTTGGACAAAATAATGTAAAAATCCTGACGCCTCATTCGTCATTAAAAGGCTATTTCTAAATCCAGGCCCCCACCAATTATTCTCTGTGGAAACACCTACCGCCACATTCCCTAATCGCAAAGCGACACGAGATTGCCCTGGGAAAAAGGTTTTTAGAGGTTCCGTACCAAAATGACTGTAGGCATCAATGTTATTATTAATGATAAAAAAGACCCTCGTCCAATAATTCCCATCCTGCGGACTTCCCGCAAAAGGAACCGTGGGCGAATTCTCCGCTAATACCCATTCAGGCTGCAAGTTCACATCAAGAAATTTCCACGTAAAATGCACGCCTAAACTCCAGCGACGCTGAAAACCGACTGCGGGATACATCGTTCCTTCGTTAAAGCCGAAGGGCATCTTACTGTTATTTTGAGAGGTGTGACGCAACGAAATACCTTGTAACTTGAACTTATCACTTTCCAATGATTCCAATTCCTGAAAACGAGACGTGGATCGAATCATAAACGATTGATTCGCGTACTTAGAAGAATCTGCCCCGTTCAATAATTGCGCATTCCGTTGCACATCCTGCAGACTAATGTCATCGAGCAAAGTCGTCTGTGCGAAGACCGAGGTAGTAAGCAATAAGAGGCCTAGGACGTACTTTACCATAAGAAAATCGTATTAATGAAGGCGTAGACATTCGATCTCGAATGATCTTTTTCCCATAAATAGTTGTTGGAATTCACCCACTTCAGATCCCCTGTAAACAAGAGTTTTTTATACCGGTAACCTCCTTGAAGACCGAAAGCATAATCATCCCACTTGACATTTCGGGTAGAAACTGCATTCCCTCCGGTGACAGTGGTAGGTCGATTCGCCACGTGCTGAAAAGTCAAACCTATTTTATTCCATCCCTGATTCCAACTGAGCGCAAACGATTGTGCATCATTTCCATGACCAATTCCATTCGCAATGATCTGGTTATTATTCGTAAACCCCTCGTAAACTTGACCGTGTTCGTACCAATTTCCCGCACCGCGCATTAGGTAGGACGGCGTTTCTGACATCTTTGTCGCTTCCCCTTGTAGGGAAATAAACGAACGCGAATTTAAGGGATGTAATTTTTTAAATCCAACCACCCAAGCCGCTGAATGGGACATATCAAGTAAGAGGTCTCGGATGTTTTGTTTGGCATCATTATAGCCAAATTCCGCGTAGACTTCTGCGTGATTTTTTGGCATTAACCAGCGGGTAGAAAGACTCAAAATCTGGTCCTTGCTCAGCGTATCGTCATTATAATCACTCTTAAACAAGTTATTCAATACGGGTAAATAGGTATTCATGAATCGAGCACCCGGGCGATCCACTTCGTAGTTTTGAAAGGATCGAGAGGCAGAGAAAAAGACATTCTTCATAAACCGCGGCTGATAGGTCAAAATGATCCCATTGTACTGACGGTTCTTCGGATTTGCTGACAGATCGCGTTGTTTCAATAGGTTATTCTCAAAGCCTTGTAGGGAATCTCGAGTCATGTGCCCCAAAATCAATTGAATCTCAAAACTTCCGATCGGTGTCTTCAATGGGCGAGTCGTGTTCAAACTATAGTGCAAGAAGCCTGCCGCATTATTTGTCATCAATAAGGAAGAATAATGTCCGGGCCCCCACCAAAGATTCTGATTCGACACTCCAAGAGAAATTCCTCCCGCCTCTAAGCGAACGGAGGATTGTCCTAGGCTTACACGATCTAATGAAGGATTTACCTGTCCCCAAGCGTCACTTGTCTCATAATCCCCTGAGGCTGTATGAACAAATTCAGGTTTGAATTGCAAATGCAGGATGCTAAATCGGGCGTAAATTCCGGCACTCGCCTGCATTTGATAGCCATTCGAATTCGACATCGCTTGGTCGTTCCAGCCGTATGGACGTGTGGTATTTAGTTTTTGGGTCAAAGAAGCAGGCAATAAAATCGCCTGAAATAGCCCTTTTTTATAGCTCTTGATAGAATCTTTAGCGGAGGGATCGATTAATCGATATAGATCTTGATAACTTTGTTTGCCCGTAGAATAAAAGGGTCTGGCGAGCATAGATTGATTAGCGTCTACTTTACCTAATAATTGCAGGTTGCGGACTTGTTCATCAATGTCGGAGAATCCGATGGGAATGGCGTTTTGGGCGAACGATAAAAATGACGAAAGCAGCAGGCTGTAAAAAATTATGAGTCGCAATTTCATTGAATATCGTCCTATTTTTGATAATTTAACAAAGTTATGAATTTATCTGTATCCATGATCACCTTCCAGGGTGCGGCTTATCTAAAGGCGCAGATGGATTCGATTTTAGGCCAAAGTCTCCCCGTCCACGAGATTATCGTCTGCGATGACGGTTCTACCGACGGAACCCGCGAAATTTTGGCGGATTACGCCGCCGCACACCCTAAGATAAAACTGCAGTTTAATACCGAAAATCTAGGCACCGTCGCGAATATGCAGCAATGCCTTCGTCTAAGCACAGGCGACATTATTTTCTTAGCGGACCAGGATGATGTCTGGTTGCCAAACAAGGTAGAGAAAACGCTAGCCTTTTTCCAGGAGCATCCCAATGCAC
>Ga0114975_10003633_pt1 | contig 10248 bp, 9 predicted proteins | sample S_130626_EF_Meta_FD_87031 | JGI IMG/M metagenome (GOLD analysis project Ga0114975, IMG submission 87031) | Freshwater microbial communities from Lake Simoncouche, Canada to study carbon cycling - S_130626_EF_MetaG | ecosystem: Environmental > Aquatic > Freshwater > Lake | place: Lake...
CGATCTGCTCGTCCGTAAACCTCGACCTCTTCATCACTGCCCCTCTGCTTCGAGAGGCCATTGTCTCTAAATCCGCTTGGTCCGAAAATCCCAGTACAGGTCAGGGGCAAGGTGCGGCGTTCAGTAAGTTGGCGACACAGTTGACCTCGCGAAACGCCAAAATATCGCTCGATTCTTGCCTTGGCGGGGATCGAGGTCAACGAACAGCGCGCCAAGCGTTGCGGTCTTGGTGACCTTACCGAACCCCGCGTCGTTCCCGGTGGATATCGCCAAAGAAACGCGTAGAACCGTCGTGTTTTTTAACTTCGCTCGAAACCTGCCCGAACAGGCGGAGGAAGTCCCGCGGTGTCTTCACACTTAAACGTCGCTTCGATTATTTTTTCCGAACACGACTTATTTTTAGAATTATAGGTTGTACGAATTTTCGCAGTCTTGAAACCAATTTTCCGGCAGGTCAATTCGGCTTGAAGGACATAGGTTGACATGTCATAACCACACGAAAGTGTATCTGTATTTTTCTCACCAAGATGAATCAGGTCCCCACTCGTATGGTGCAGAAACGGACCTGTTGCACCACACGCCATCAAGCCCGATAGAACAAAAGCAGTAGTCAGGCGCTTCACGGTTTTATGGAAATTGGCATACATCGAACGTTATGGAGGTTCCGTTTCAAGGCCAGCACACGAGTGTTTCCTTGCCTTGTCGATACAGGATTTTCAGTGCCAGCAGGCACTTCTTGTATCGCCCAGGCATGGCCTGACTTTTATTCCAACCGACAGTATTATTCTGTGACCTAAAATAGGTCAAGCAGATTTTGTCGTGCATCTCGCCCTAGTTCGGCGGTTCGGCGGTTCGGCGGTTCGCATCGAATACAGGGCGGGACGGAGCCGGAATATTGCCTGCCGCCGAGCGTTTACCTGTCTCGATGCCAACGAGGCTGGAAAACGCCCAAGGCCAGAGTCGTCTTGACCGATCACCCCAGGTCACAGCCACTGAAGCGCGTCCCAGTTTCAAGGCAATCTCGCCGAAGTCGGTAATTCACGGGGATTCAAGCCACTGAAGGAGTATCGGGGCCGAGCACTGGAGCGGTGCCCTGCATCTGGAAATCTGACAAGTCGCGATTGCAAAGCCTTCAAACCGCCCTTTCAACTGTGGGGCTGATTTGAAAAAACGGATATTGCCACTGGCGGTTTTATCGGCGTCGCTCGCCACCGGCACTCAGTTGGGCGGCCAGGGTTATCTCTGGAAAGCATTGACCAGCAACTATTTGAAGGGTTGTGGCACTGCCAACATCGACGACGCCTCCAATTTTGCCCAGCGCGCCATTCAAAAAGGCGTCGAAAAGCCCTGGTCCAAGGATCGGCGCTACAACCAGCGGCCTCTCGACCCGGAACTTCTGACGTATCTCAAGCAACAGTCTGGTGATTGTCCGCACCGGTCATCCGGGCGGCAAAATCGAGCGGGACCAAAGCGGAGTGATCCCCTCAGAGGTCTATCGATTTGTGGATCAGGCGGTCAAACTGGTCCAACAACGACCACGCAATCAGGCGCAGGTGCTAGCCGCCTGATCATCCCCCCGTTTATAGGGTGACCTCAAGCCCCTCATAGGCAAGCGTGATCTTGAGCCCCTGAATCTGCCCGGCGTTGTCCTGAAGAAATGCGGCAAAAACCGCCTCCAGTTCATCGTCACTGCGGGTCGGCATGTGGTGGGTGCAGTAGAGATGGCCTGCACCGACCCGCTTGGCCAGCGCAAGCGCACTATCAAAGGTGCCATGGCCCCAACCAACTTTCTGGGGATATTCCGTTCGGGTATAGGAGCAGTCGACGATCAGGGCGTCCACCTCATGAAGCGCCGTTGCGATCGTACTCGAGCGCTGATCGATCCAAACCTGGCGTTCCAGATGACCCGAGTCATCGGCTGCAAGCCCGTTAAAATAGGGCTCGTGATCCCCGGTAAAGAACAGCGACCGAGCGCCACAGTCGATCCGATAACCAAAATTCGTGATCGGGTGGTTCATCAGAACCGCACTGACCCGCGCATCGTCGATCTCGAATGACTCGCCGTCAGTCAGCGTTCGAAAATCGATGGCCGCGGATAATTGGGCTTCTGAGATTGGGAAATACGTATTCTGAAATTGGACTTCGAACACATGTTCGATACTTTTGCCTGTGCCCTCTTCGCCGGCGCCGTAGACATGACATCGGGTTCTGGGTTCAAACAGGGGATCGAACATTGGCAACCCATTGATATGGTCCCAATGGCTATGGGTGATTAATAAATGGGCTTCAACCGCTTCCACTGAGGCCAAGGATTGGCCGAGCGGAAAGATGCCGGTTCCGCAATCCAGCACCAAGAGCGTATCGCGATCAGTCCGAACTTCGATACAGGTCGTGTTACCCCCATAGCGAATAGTTTGTGGCCCGGGTGCGGCAATGGAGCCACGGACCCCCCAAAATTTGAATTTCATCAGCGCGGACTCGGCCGTAGTGCTTACAGGCCATTCATTGAATGTAAAAAAAAAGGCCCACTAGAAGTGGGCCTCCCCTCCTGACCCGTTTGACGCTTAACGGGCGAGATAGTCGTGCAAGACGCGACCATAGGGCAGGGTCATGTCAGTCACGATCTGAAGGCCTCCAACCATCTCATGAACTGGCAGGTCGCTGAGCGGGCAATTGACCGCAGGCGTCAGTTCCAACCGGGCCCGTCCCGCCCAAGCACCCTTGACGTTGATATCCGTGAAGTTGATCCCGACCAACTGGGCAATCGCGGGTTTACCGTTGATGTCCGGGATGAGTTTGAGCGTGATCTGCGTGCGATCCAGATGCAGATCGACCGAGGGATCGCGCGTGAACGTATCATGCTTGTACACCATGCTGCCGGTCGCTACCTGCTGCTTTGCATAATTCAGCGTGCCAATCAAGGTATCGCCATTCACATGCAATGAAGCTTTTCCGTTCTTCATTGGATAGCCCCAGATTTCACGCCCGCCTGCCAGCGGCGGCGTGTTATCAACATACATCTGGCTGACGAAGTTGCACTCTTCGCCCTGAAAGGTGCAGGGAATAATCTGGGCGACCGCCGAATAGGCGCCAAATCCTTCGCCGTCCGGCAGATCAAGCCACTGCACTGAAACGGTATCACCGACCAGTTCAAGAGGCTCCGGCAGCGCTTCGCGCATCGCCTTATGATCCGACTTGTAGCTGAGAATCATGTACTGCCGGTTGGAAAAACGGTAAGGCCCCCGAGGAAATGTCGGGCTTTGCAGGGGCATGGATGGCAAAGCAAGTACGTCAACTTTTTTCATTGTTCAAACTCCTGGAAATTAACCGGCCTGATCTTTAACGTAGTCAAACAGCACCCGTCCATGCGGGAGCGTCAGGTCTGCGATAAAGTGTTTACCTCCGATAATTTTCTTGATCGGCAGGTCCGCCACAGGGGCGTTGACGTGTGGGATGAGTTGCAGGCGTGCCGGCGAAATCCAGCTGCCTTTGACGGTGATATCGGTCAGGTTATAAGCCACCAGTTGGCAAATTTTGGGGCTGCCATCAACGTCGGGAATGATCTTGAGGTTGCACTGCGTCTTGGTCATCCCTTTCGCCGTCGCCTCCACTCCGCCAGGGGCATTCTGGTACTTGAAACCCATCGTCCCCATGGCGACCAGTTGTCCGGCGTATTCGAGGGTGCCGGTCAAGGTATCCGAAGCCACTTCGATTTTGGGAAGCGCGAATTTCTTTGGAAATCCCCAAATCTCACGACCAGCCGAAATGGGTGGCTCATCGTCAAGGTACATCTGCGCCGTGAAGTTGATCGGTTCACCGTTAAACGTACACGGAATGACCAGTCCGCTTTCGGTGTAATCCCCAAAGCCTGAGCTATCGGGCATCCGGATCCACTCATAAAGAACATGTCCGTCCGAATTGGGGACCAAGGGTTCCGGTACTGCCTGACGCAAAAGGTCCATGTCGGTTTCATAGGTGATGATCATGTATTCACGATCAACGAACCGATAGGGCCCCATTGGATAGCTTGGGCTGGCCGCAGGCATTGAGGGTAGATTCAGAATCTGTTCAGGAGTCATGCTTGGTCCTTCAAAATTGATCAGCAGCAAAGAAGAGAGCTGTAAACGGGAACAATCAGAGAAACTCTTTTTTCAGATCGACGCTGGAACGCACGCCGATGTGATCAAAATTGTCTTCGAGCCACTGGGTGGCGCATGCGCGACCGCGGTCACGCAACATCGTCAAGAACTCCCAGTCGCTTTCCATCTTGGTGTCGGCCCGAAGATCGGCCATCGCAATATCTGCGCGGACGGAGTGTATGTAGACGTACTTCATACTGTCAAGAAATTCATCCTTAATCCAACCTTCATCCATTAGTTTTTGCACAAAATGAACTGCACGCAATTCTTTGATGAGGTTTGAGTTGAAGGTGATTTCATTGAGTCGATTAGCGATTTCAACCGAGGTCTTCGGAGGCCCTGGCCGCTCAATCGGGTTGATATGCAGAATAACGACGTCCTGCGATTTCGTCTCATAAAACAGCGGGTAAAGAACTGGGTTCCCCATGTAACCGCCATCCCAGTAATGCTCACCTTCAATCTCAACCGCCTGAAAGACTTGGGGCAGGCAAGCCGACGCAAGAATTACATCTGGAGTGACTTCATTAGTATGAAACACACGCGCTTTACCAGTGCGCACATTGGTGGCACAAATAAATAGTTTTGTCTCAGCGCGACGATCCAGTTCCTCGAAATCGACCTGCGCTTCCAGAACTTCCCGTAGCGGGTTGAAATTACTCGGGTTCAGTTGGTAGGGCGAAAATTTGCTGGCCAGCATCTTCATCGCGTCGGCCGCCATATGCTTGAGCGTATTGCCACCCAGGAATGGGTCGAGCGGGGTTGGCTTGATGGCGAACCGCTGGCCTGCGTCCGAAATCGCCTTCCAGAAGTTGTGCAAGGCTTCGCGGGCGCCGTCGTTACCCTTGATCTTTCCGTAGGCGTAGACAACGGCGTTCATCGAGCCGGCGCTGGTGCCAGAAACCCCTTCGATGGCCAACCGGCCATCTTCAATAAACTTGTCCATCACGCCCCAGCCGAACGCGCCATGAGCGCCGCCGCCCTGGAGCGCCAGGTTGATGGTCTTCACATCACTCGGCGCCGCCGCGCGAGATTTTTTTGAAACTTTTTCAGTGCTCATTAGTCATCCTTTAGCGTGAGAAGCGACGAAACAAAACCCGCTAAGCAATATCGAGAGTTAACTCATAGCCCAGCTTATTTGTTTGTAAGGTTTTCATCGCCGTGGGCGATGCTACCCTGTGCGACACAGGCGCGCAACCGTTGATCGGCCCGTTTTTCGTCGCCGTCAAACCCAACACGCCCACAATAGGCTTATTGATATTAATAATCGATGAAAGTGGGTGGTGAAAGCGGCGGGGCCCAATTACGTCAAGCCCTCATAAAGACCCGCCGGGCTGAATGCTTTTCGAGGCCAGTCTTGCCGTCTATCACCGATGTTATCCTCGGTCTGGTTGGATTTCTGTTGAAAATAGAGCTGCCATGTTGATGTTCGCCCTGATCGCACTTGCGGTCATCGTTTTAGTATCGGCAGGGACCGCCTGGATTTGGTTCTCACGCGATGGCTCGCCGAATCAGCCGGACGACCCCGAATGGCAGGTCCTGCTCGCCAAGCGCGACGAAATCGAAAACGATGCGCTCTTGCCGCCAGAAACGCGTGAAACTCTGCGTCAGGAATGGGCAGAAATGGCGCAAGCCATCCTCGCGCAACGACAAGTCCAACCGACGGGGGCGACGCACCACGCCCGCACGGCGATTGTTCTGAGTTGCGCCAGTGCCCTGCTGGGGACTGGCCTCTATGCGGCGCTGGGGCGCTGGGACCCGGATGCGCTCCGGGTCGCGTCGGGTGCGCCGGCGAAGCCGAGCGCCCAGGCGCCAACCCAATCCCCCGTGGGTGATCAGGCCAAACACCCCGGTGACGCCGAGCCCCTCGCCGAGCGAATCGCCAAATTGGAGAAGCGGCTGACGGAGAATCCCGCTGACCTGGACGGCTGGGTTTTACTCTCCCGCTCGCGCGGAATTCAACGGGACTTTGTTGCCGCCACCGCTGCGCTCGAAAAGGCGCTCGCCTTGGCGCCCGGTCACCCGGATCTGCTGGCAGACCTTGCCGACGCGTCGGCCATGGTCGCAGACCGAAGCTTGGCCGGGCGCCCACTAGAACTTGCGATGCAGGCGTTAGCGGCCGAACCACAGCACCGCAAGGCCTTGTCGCTGGTCGCAACCGCCGCCATGCAGTCCAATGACTTCGCGACGGCAACCGCATACTGGCAAAAGTTACGCGCCACCTTTGAAGCGGGCAGTCCGGATATCGCCCGGGTCGACCAGATCCTCGCTAACCTCGAAGGTGCTCCCGCCGCCACCGACCCAAAAGCAGGGCCGCGAGGCGGCGAGGCCCGAGCCGCCTCGCCAACAACCCCGCCGCCGCCCGCTAGCGCAGTCTCCACCGCGGGAAGTATTACTGGGGAGGTCTCTCTCGCGGCTGAGCTGCTTGCTGCGGCCACCAAGAAACCATTGCCGCCGGCGGCTACGGTGTTTGTCGTTGCAAAAATGGTCAATGGCACGCCAATGCCCGTTGCAGTCGCCCGCTTTCCGGCGGAACAGCTTGCGGGCGGCAAATCGGTTGCATTCAGGCTCGACGACTCCCAGGCCATGAACCCAGCACTCAAATTGTCGGGCGCGGAGACGGTGAATGTTGAGGCACGCATTTCCCTGACGGGCACCGCCGGCCGGCAACCCGGGGACCTTTTTGTGAGTTCGTCCAATATCAAGGTTGGGACCCAGGGTTTACGCCTCTTGATTCAGTCCGTGGTGCCATGACCGCAGCGGCAATTCTCGAAGTCAATTCGCTTCCCCTGTCCCGTGGCAAGCGGACGCTCGCCAAAGCGATTACGTTCGCGGTGCCGGGCGGGTCTTATCTGGAATTGCAAGGTCCCAACGGCAGCGGTAAGACCAGCCTTCTGAGAGCCCTGGCTTATCCACCAGCGCTGCTCGATCCCCATGTGCGTCGACTGGATGCCGCCGACGTTTTCTACTTTGGCCAGAGCAGCGGCTTTCGCCCCGAACTGGGCGTGAGCGCCCAACTCGCCCTGTCGCTTGCGCTTTATGGGGCGCCCGCAGACGCTCGTCGGGATCGGTCACTGCTCGAACGGTTCGGGCTGGCACGCCATTTGGCTCATCGGATCCGCCAGCTCTCTCAGGGGCAAGTTCGTCGACTGATGCTGGCCGTCATGGCTGCCAGCGGGCGAACCTTATGGCTGATCGACGAACCCCTGAATGCCCTGGATCGCGACGCAATCGCGCTGTTTGAGTCTGTCCTGGCTGAGCACGTTTCCCGCGGCGGCGCAGCCGTCATTGCCACCCACCGCCCGATCCACCTCGCCCTGCCTGCGCTCGCCGTCTATTGCTGTGGAATCTTGTGTCTGGGTAGCCCTTCACCGCAATTGCAGCCGGCGCCGGTCCAGGACCGCCCAACCTCCTTGCCGCCCCCGCAAGCCGCGCGAATCGAGCGCGATGGCTGGCACCAATTGCTCTGGGTCCTTCGTCGCGAACGCCTGCTGGCCTTGGCCCGTCCGCAGGACCTCGCCTGGCCATCGGTGTTTCACTGGATGGTGGTAACGCTCTTCCCGTTCGGGCTCGGTAGTGACCCAGAACTCCTGGAGCGGGCCGCGGGTGGCGTCTTCTGGATCAGCGCGCTGTTGGCCGTTCTGATTGGCGCAACCAGATTCTTTGAGGCGGACTTTGAACATGGGGCCCTGAACGATTGTCAAACCGCGGGTTTGTCCCTGACCTGGTTGGTCACTGGTAAAATCATCGCTGGAGGATTGCTCATCGGGCTTCCCCTTGCACTTTCGAGCATGCCCTTAGCCTTGTTATTCGGGGTACCGAACCACCTGCTACCAATTTTGGGTGGTTCGTTGTGGCTTGGCGTTATGAGCCTGGTAGCCGGGAGTTGCCTCTTCGCCGCACTGGGTCTGATGGCACGTCAGGCCCAGGTCGTGATCTGTCTCCTGGCCATTCCGGTCTTTGTGCCCGTACTGATCTTTGGGACTGCTGTACTCAATGGCGACATCACCGGGCCCTTGTTGACATTAAGCAGTCTCGCGTTGTTGTCCTTGGTGACGGTCCCCATCGTCACCGCTAAGGTTCTGGCCTTGGCCTTGGAGTAAGGCGCTACCGAAATGCAAAGCAATTTTTTCGTCCGTCTCAGTTCGCCACCCGTTTTTTTCAATGCGAGCGGGAAAGTTCTGCCGTGGCTGGTCACAGGATCGCTGATCCTCGGTGCAATCGGACTGTGGAGCGCGCTGTTTGTCACCCCCACCGACGCCCAGCAGGGCGAGGTCTATCGGGTCCTCTACGTGCATGTGCCGACCGCCTGGATGTCGATGCTGCTCTATGTCGTGGCGAGCTTCTACGCCGCACTGCACCTTGTGTTTCGGACCAGCGTCTCGGCCGTCATGATGCGGGCCATGTTGCCAACTGGTGCCTGGATGACCGCGCTGGCACTCGTGACAGGCTCACTCTGGGGCAAACCGACCTGGGGAACCTACTGGATCTGGGATGCTCGACTGACGTTCGAACTTTTACTGCTATTCATTTATCTTGGCCTGATCGCGGTGGCCTCCCTAATCGAGGACGAGCGGAAAACCGACCAATTGCTGGGCGTCTTCACGCTAGTCGGCCTGGTGAACATTCCGTTGATTTATTTTTCGGTCGTTTTTTGGAATACGCTGCATCAGGGGGCCTCACTGTCCATGTCGGGCGGCTCGAAAATGGCACCCATCATGAAAATCACCCTCTTCGTTTGCGTCTTTGCGATGTGGTTAGGCTGCGCCGCGCTGGCCATGGCGCGCGCGCGCTGGCAGCTGCTTGAACGGGAACGCGAGTCGGCCTGGGCGGGGAGCGTACTTGCATGAGCGCCGAAGCCACGATCGCCGTTTGCGTATTGCTCACGCTCGGCGTGTTCGCTCTGGAAGCCTACAACGTACATCGATTACGCCGCTCGATGACCCAACAACCGTCTGAAGACTCCGATGCTGAATAAGTCCCGTCGCACCCGATTACTCTGGATCCTCGGCCTGGTGGTCGCCGTCGGCGCGACGGTCTACAGCGTATTGCGGGTCTTCAATGACAATCTGGTCTTGTTCTACACGCCAACGCAACTCAAACAATCCCTACCGCCAGGGCGTAATTATCGACTCGGTGGCATGGTTGAAGAGGGTAGTTTAGTGCGCACTGGAGATGGGCTATCCATGCGCTTTCGGGTCACTGACCAGAACGACGTGCTCAGCGTTACCTACACCGGGATCACGCCTGATCTTTTCAAGGAAGGCAAGGGCGTCGTGGCGCAAGGACGCCTGGAGGATGGCATTTTCGTAGCCACCGAAATTCTCGCCAAACATGACGAAAACTACATGCCACCCAAGCTCAAGCAATGATTCCTGAACTCGCTCAACTCGCGCTGTCGCTCGCGCTCATGCTCGCCCTCTTCACGGGCGTATTCGGTTTGTGGCAAGTCACACGCTTGGCCCCCCCCCTGGCCTACCTGGCCCGCGGGATGGCGGGCTCTTCGGTGCTGGTGTTCAGCCTAATACTGGCGTCATTCGGAGCTCTGGTTGCGAGCTTTGTCCTAAGCGACTTCTCAGTCCTGAACGTGGCTGAGAACTCCAACATCCTGCTCCCACTGCCCTACAAAATAGCGGCCAGTTGGGGCTCTCATGAGGGGTCACTGCTACTGTGGACCCTCATGCTATCGGGCTGGACGGCGGCGGTTGCGCTGTTCTCAAGCCGACTTGCCGCAGGTTTTCGGGTCCGTGTCCTGGGCGTTCTGTTGATTTTGCAAGTCGCGTTTGTCGGGTTCCTGCTTGCGAGTTCCAACCCCTTCGGGCGTCTACTGCCAGCGGCGCTGGCCGGGCGTGATCTGAACCCGCTACTGCAAGACCCGATCATGGTCAGTCACCCACCCCTCCTCTACATGGGATATGTGGGCTTCGCAGTGAGTTTCGCGTTTGCGGTTGCGGCCTTGCTGGAGGGTCGTCTGGACCCGACCTGGGCGCGCTGGTCACGACCCTGGGCCAATGCCGCGTGGTCGTTTTTGACCGTCGGCATCCTGTTGGGCAGTTGGTGGGCGTATACCGTTCTAGGCTGGGGTGGCTGGTGGTTCTGGGATCCGGTCGAG
>Ga0114975_10003635_pt1 | contig 10245 bp, 7 predicted proteins | sample S_130626_EF_Meta_FD_87031 | JGI IMG/M metagenome (GOLD analysis project Ga0114975, IMG submission 87031) | Freshwater microbial communities from Lake Simoncouche, Canada to study carbon cycling - S_130626_EF_MetaG | ecosystem: Environmental > Aquatic > Freshwater > Lake | place: Lake...
ACTGCAGCGTGGTTAGCCACAACAAGCCACCACGCTTCGAACACCTGTTTGCGTTCCGTGAATGACTTCAAGACCATAATAACCGCTAGTGTGGCCAACATAAAACTCAATGCATGCATGACCGTTTGTGAAATATTCTGAATCAGGAAATACTTCAAAATAGGAAAAGCAAGCATGATGGCAACCAACAGTATCAATCGCCATCCCGTTAAGAAATTGAGCTTACGGCCTATTACTTTAAACGGATGCCAAAAGAAGCGATACAAAGCGTCGTCAAGGAAAAACTCCTTCATACCTAGCATATAAAAAGTCGACGCTACTCGCTTTGGAAGAAAACTTTCGATGGTTTTCGCCGAAGGCTGAAAATTGAAAAATTGCTCTCTGATGAGATAACTAACTGTGGATGGAGAAACCAATAATTGATAGGTTCTCAGAAACGCATTACCGGCGAAGTGAAAAAGAGCAACATTGGTCCAGCCCAAGGCAAGCTCAATGAAAATCAATCCGATCTGCGCAGCGCTTCCATAGGCTATTTGCGCCTTTATGGATGATTGCACACGTGCGATACCTCCAGCAACCAACGCGGTTGTAAAGCCAACGAGTGCAATTAAAATGCGTGCTGTAGGTTGTGATTCCCAAAGAGGAAATGTGCGTAGCAACAGGAAAACACCCAAGTGTACTGATAGCGAACCATAGAAAATTGCACTTGATGGAGTTGGGCCTTCCATGGCTCTAGGAAGCCATGACGTAAAAGGAAATTGCGCCGACTTTGCAGAAGCCGTAACAAGAATGGCTAATGCTATAAACACACCAACCAATGAATGCTCCGAGAGAGCATGACTTACTTCCGAAGCATCGGCGAGTTGTGCAAAGGTTACGTTTTCACCCCAAAGATGATGGCTAAGCCACATTGCGAGTATTACCCCCACATCGCCTACACGATAAATTGAAAAAACTTTGACGGCATTCTTTATCGGCAAATACCTGTCTCTGTAGAAAGCTATGAGCAGAAAAGAACTCACTCCGAGAAATTCCCATCCGATAAAAAGCGTCTCAATATTTCCAGCCAATACGGCAATTGAATAACCGGCATAGAAGAATAACAACGTGTTGAAAAACCTTTTGTATCCGGCTTCACGGTGCATGTAGTACTGGCTGTATCGGGCAACCAACAATACAAGAAAAGACCCGACGACGAAAAAAATCATGGAGATTTTATCCCAATAGAAGTCAATAAAAAAAGCATAATTATCGGAGCTGTACAACAACAGATCTCGCTCATCAATCGCTTCAGAGCCCTGAAACATCCATTTTCCGGCAAAAAAAAGTGCAAGCAAAAAATTAACGAGCACTGAACCGAAAACAGTCCATGCGATTGCTTTCTCATTTTTCTTCGGAATAGCAAGGGTGATCGCAAAACCGAACAATGGGATTAGAATAAATGCAGCTAAAAAGTGGTTTGCCATGGTTATGCGATTTTGAGAACAGGTATATTATCGGAATGGTTTAGAATGTAGGAGTCCACATCACTCACCGGAATAGGCGTGTAGGAGGGAGTGTAACTCTGAAACGTTCCATTCACAAATACTGATATAGCTCTTGTCTCCGGATGAACCGCCGCCAACTTCACCCAATCATTTTTAAACCACTCGTATGTTGCATTGTCGCGTTGAATAGTGCGCAATACAACATCTTCGAAATGTTCAACGACAACGAGCAACCTTACGGGCTCATGCATTTCAATCATCTGACTGGGTAATCCCGGTCGTAAATCGCCATCGATACCATTGGCAACGGCGAAAAGTCCCATGACGTTGTGCGGCAACTTTGAACCGGCGCCCAGCTTTTGGTTGTCCACTCTGGAAAAAAAGTACTCGAGATTAATACCACCGCACACCGGAGCCACGGCCCTAAGAATTGGGAAGAGATAATTTCCTTCAGGATCTACGCGGTAATCAAACGAATTCATAAACGCCCTTCTGTCCAAAAACAAATGCGATGTAAGATCGCGTCGGCCCACGATGCACGTAGCGTTCGTTGCATGATTCAATTCGGGGCGAGGCTCAAACAAGGTAATAGAGCGCAGCTTAACCCTCTTGTGAACATCTTCAAGATCGCTTTCCGAATACACGTTATCGAATCTTCGTGAGCGTTCTCGTGCATTCTTCATAAGTGCAACATGAAACACATTCACGTTTTCAGCGTGTTTTCCTGCGCAATCATTCGATATATCCTGCTCATCGAAAAACTCTATTTCGTCGCGAGTAGTATCGTGCAGCGCACCAACAAATCGAGTCGCATCAGGAATGACTATCCCATTTTTTGCAAGCAGTGTTCGCACCACCGCATGATTGGCCATTGCGCAAAACACTCGCGCATTTACGGAACCCGCTCTTCCGGAGCATGCGCCGCAATCGTAAGCAGCATAATGCGGATTGTTTGTACTGCTTGCTCCATGGCCTACGATGTATACGAGCGGAGCAAATTGATTGACCAAGCCAATGCTGCGCAACGTTGTTTCAACTCGCACAGCCATTTCTTCCGGCGAAAAACCCAGTAGCAAATCACCTTCCTTCTCATGCCCCTTTCGTTCGATTTGCAATTGAGCCTGTTTGCTCATGTGGCTAAAGGAGGAAGCCGCCCCTGGCTGAAACTTCGGATTAAAGACATTAATAGCCAGTTTCAGTGCCGACCAAAAGCCCAACGTTTGACTAATGAGCCAACCGCTATGCAGCGAATTAGCCTTTTTATCCAAATGCAAATCGCGCTTACGCTTTTGATCCGTAGAAACTTCTGATATCAAAAACCCGGGATTAACCGGTGCCGGGCAAAGCTTCGTAATAAACTTACCATCGACCGGCTTAAAATAAAACTCTACACCAAAGAAACCGGGTGAACCATACGTGTAACAATTGGGGTCTTCATTTTCCAAATAGCGTCGCAAAGAACATTCTCTATCATCGATACAAAAGATTGCTTGAAATGAATGATCGCGTTGCTCCCTCAAGGACGGATTGGGTGTATGCACTCCACCCAAAACGGTATCATAATAACTCCATTCGTAAGCTAGATGCCATAAATAAAGCACCTCCTCCAACTCAGAGACGGGCGTGTCTTCAAATAAGTTAGGAACCTTATCCAGCAATCGAACATCGAGCGCTTTCCATTGCCTACCGAGCATATACTCAAGAGCATCTAGCTCCAGAACGAGTTCAAAAAAGATAACTTCCTCCAATGTAATAGCTCTTCGATCGAGCAATGTTTCCGGCTGCAATTGAATTGCAGCCACCATTCCCGACCAACCTTGATGAGCGAATTGCTGATCAAATAGATACTGGGCATATTTCTCACTTCGACCAATAAGTAAAAGAAGCAAATCCTCGACAGTTGTCTCAGGATTCATAAACAACTCCCTTCCCCTTTTCGAGCGAAACAAACTGACAGTCGATTCCATTTCGAGCTGTCTCATGGCCTGCAAAAAGCTCATGTTCCTATAAGGGAAGTTCCAAACCGATATGCCCTGATCGAGATAATTACACAATACCCGAAACAGAATGGGATGAACAAGAGAATCAAGGTCAATTTTATAATGGTGCTTCCACAAACCTCTTAGTGAACCAATACGAGGTGGCTCCGGTGTTTCGAAATCCTTATCGACCATGATATCCACCCAATTGCTTACAGCACCCAATCCCTTTTGCTGCTCTATTACTCGAACCAATACATCATGGTTAATGCGTCCCAATCCGTAGGCTTGCCTATACTCTTTCAGAGGCAATAACACACGATATCCGAAACGCTTGGATGCCATCCGAATACCATCCTGAAAAGGAAAAGATTGAAACGCATGAAGCGTATTATGATGTATAAAGTCCTTCAGCGGTGCCTGCGCAGGCAATAGATGTTTTAATTCTTGCGCTACCGCTTGAAATGAAAAATGATTCGGATCAAAAGAAGATGACGACATAGTTTGATGATTTAGGATGAAACAATTATCGGATGATAACGCTTCCTAAATCACAAACGCAAATTTCTAAAGAGTACAGAAAGATCAGGGAATGATAAATCAATCGTTCGATTGATTCCGACCACAGCATTGGATAAAAGCTCTTTTTGTTGCGAGCAATCTGCAGCGATAAAATCATCGTGTGCAGTATCGTCAAAATCCTCCTCTTCAACCGAACCGGAAGTTTCATTGTCGAACAACCAACTTGAACAATCATCGGATTCCCCAACAAATGAAGCCAACTGTTTCTCAAAATCGAACTGCGTCAATATTGAAAAGGAGATTTCACGTCCACCTATCAATAAGGACACGGTCAATAATATGATACGACAGGCTAGTGACATTTCGAACGCAAGACTAAACGAAGGATCAACCTTGCAGTGCAACTTTTGCTTATCGTTAACAAAAAGCCTTCATGTCAGACTGCTGTGGGCAACACTTTCGCCATGCACTCTCCAAATCCAATACGCACGCCGTCGCGCTCTGCATAACCACGCATGATTACTGAATCACCATCCTGGATGAAAGCGCGCTGCGAGCCATCGTTCATTGCAACAGGCTTTGTGCCCTTCCAAGCAATCTCGAGCATGCTTCCATACGAACCTTCATGAGGCCCGCTGATGGTGCCGCTTGCCATCATGTCGCCGCAACGAATGTTACATCCGTTTACGGTGTGATGAGCCAGTTGCTGAGTCATGTTCCAATACATGTACTTGTAGTTGCTATTTGATACAACCGTTTCCTGGGCATTCTCCGGCTTGATAGCCACCTGCAGATTAATATCGATGTTCTTCTTGCCCTCGTATTCCAAGTAAGACAGCACCTTTGGATCTTGCTCAGGGCCGGGCACTCGAAACGGCTCGAGGGCATCCAATGTCACTACCCAAGGCGATACAGTTGATGCAAAGTTCTTGGCCAAAAACGGTCCGAGGGGAACATATTCCCAACGCTGAATATCGCGCGCACTCCAATCGTTGAATAGCAACATGCCGAAAATATAGTCGTCTGCTTCCGCCGTTGTAATTCGCTGACCAAGAGGTTTTCCATCAAACGTTACAAAGGCCATTTCCAATTCGAAATCGAGCTGCTTCGTGGGCCCGAAAGTGGGCTGTGTTTCATCGCTTGCGTTTACTTGACCCATGGGACGATGAATAGGTGTTCCGCTAATCACAATGCTGGAAGCCCTGCCATGATATCCAACCGGCAAATGTTTCCAATTGGGCAAAAGCGCTTTGGCCGGGTCGCGAAACATGGTGCCCACATTTCGCGCATGATCCTCGCTGCTGTAAAAGTCGGTATAGTCACCAACGGCAATAGGCATTAGGAGCTGCACCTCGTCTTGGCGAAAAAGTACTTGTCGCACATGGTGCTCTTTGTCGCGCAAGTCGGGCATATCGCTTCGAAGCAATTTCGAAACACGATTGCGCAATTCGCGCATGGCTTGCTTACCGTGTCGCATGCAGCGATTCAAAGTAGGGCTCACCATATCTTCCAATGTGAAAGGTAGGTTCTCCAAATAACCCATCACGTGCAAGGCCTTCAAATCGATAAGTTGCTCACCTATTGCGCAGCATACATGCGGAAACTGGCTTTCGGTGCGAAACACTCCGAAAGGCAAGTTTTGTATTGGAAAGTCGGAGCCTTCGGGCACATGCACCCAAGAGCGCAGGGAAGGATCGTTTGCTTTAATTTCTACCATAACCAAGGATTTGAGACAAACTTACACCGAAAGCAACCAACGAAACACAAGTAGAATTACCTTCGGGCAATCCGAAAGTCATGAAACACATTGCCGTTATTCTAGGGTTTCTTCTTTTGGCAGCCCATACTGCCGTTTGCCTGTGGAATGCCTTTTCTACCGAGGGTTCTAAACCCGGATGGATTGTGAAGTATGCACAGCCGCTCTTCAAGCAGCCTTGGAGTGAAGTCGGATCCGACCATTCAACCTCCACTATGGAACTCGAATGCAGAACATTTCAAGAAAATGGCTGGTCTGATTGGCACGATGCAACGGGTCATTTCAAATACGACCCTTCTTCGCCGGTCGAGCGGCTTGAACAAGGCATCAACGACGAGTTGCGGTGGCAGTTGAGCCGTAACCTTTACAGCGAAAACGGCCGTGTGCATCTCGAGCGGATTACTGAAAGCGCCGCATATGGCAAAGCGCTGTACTACGCTATGCGCATGGAAAAAAATCATTCCGGCTCCATGCCCGACTCAGTGCAACTTCGGTTGGCCATTCAGTTCGTACCGCCTACCGACCAAGCCCAAACCGTTCAAACAACTCATCTGAATTTCCCTGTATATAGCGCACCATGATGGACCGCATAACATCCTATTATTTTCAATTTGCCGAGCATCGTGCGCTTCGGTTCATGCCACGCATTATCTACGGTTTTTTGTTTGTGCTTTGGCTCATTACCCTACCCTATTCAGGCTTGGTGTGGGGAGCCGACAACGTGCTCTTTCGATTTGGTTTGGTTGATTCACTGCTCGACAATGCAGTATTGCGACTCTACTATCAGCCCGAACTTTTCCCCTGGATCTACTATACGCATCCTATTTTCCTTTTACTGAGTTTGCGTAATTCAGCATACTCCTTTATACCACGCATACTAGCCTGGTTTAGCGGTTTGATGTTGTATGCTGCCGCAGAGAATTTGTTTGGAACAGGCGTCATTCTTCTTCTGCAAACAGCCTTTCTCCTCGTACCTGTTCACTACGAAAGCACCTCCAATGTGCGGTTGTGGTTCAATAGCTTAAGCATGCTGGCCATGCGCATTCAGACCATCGTGATATTGATCGTAATCGGGATGTTTGCGTGGGGATCAGCGCAATGGAAAGGCGGTGATGCCCTTTACTACTGGATGCATCAAGGCTATCAATTCCGATTGTTTGCAGGTTCATCCGCTCGCGAGGCAACGGGAGTATTGCACGCTTTAAGTCTTGTGTGTGTAGGTCTTTTCACCTTGATGCCATTCACCTTGCTGATAAGACACACTCGATTTTACAGCACACTGGTATTGCTCGTCATAGGAACGATATCGGTATTGTTTCTCACCAACATGGCAACGGGTTTTGCCATCATCAGTTTAGCACTGCCTTGGATAGATGCCCGCGAGACCTACGACTAAAGGAGCTCCGCAATAATTTTTTCTACTGTATAACCTTCTGCTTCCGCTTTGTAATTGCGCACGATACGGTGGCGAAGAATCGGCACGGCAACAGAGCGCACATCTTCGATATCGGGGCTGTATTTGCCCTTGAGCGCAGCCACGCATTTCGCCCCTACAATCAAGAATTGAGACGCACGTGGACCGGCGCCCCAGCTCAAGAAATTATTGACCATTGCAGGAGCAAGCTCGTTTTGCGGACGTGTCTTGGCAACCAATTTAACAGCGTATTCTATTACGTTGTCGGTTACAGGCATCTTGCGAATGAGTTGCTGATAGAAGGCGATTTCCTGTCCTGAAACAACACTGTTTATCTGAGGCACCACGTTGGATGTGGTCGATTTCACGATTTGAATCTCGTCTGAAAGCGTCGGATAATCAACCCAAATGTTCATCATGAATCGGTCAAGCTGCGCTTCGGGGAGCGGGTATGTTCCTTCCTGCTCGATTGGGTTTTGGGTAGCGAGAACGAAAAACGGCGCAGGTAGGTCATAGGTTTTTCCGCCCGACGTGACTCTTCTTTCCTGCATTGCCTCGAGCAATGCCGATTGTGTTTTAGGAGGAGTACGGTTGATCTCGTCAGCAAGAATGATATTCGAGAAAATAGGACCCTTTACAAATTTGAAGCTTCTGGACTCATCGAGAATTTCAGAGCCCACGATATCGCCGGGCATCAGATCGGGTGTGAACTGAATACGGTTGAAAGAAAGGCCCAATGATTTTCCGATGGTGCTAACGAGAAGCGTTTTCGCCAAACCCGGAACACCTACGAGTAAGCAGTGACCATTGCCGAAAATGGAAATCAACACATCGCGCACCACTTCGTCTTGACCCACAATTGCTTTGCGAATTTCACGCTGCAAATCATTGTATCGACCTTTGAGTGAATCAATCGCTTCGGCATCGGAACTAAACTTTATATCTGACATACAGTATAGGTGTTAAAAAGGAAGTCGGGCGAAGGTAAAAATGAAATCGCCCTTACAACTTCTCAAGTTGTTAAGGATTGTTTTTAGGCCAGGCAAACTGGGTAGAGCAATTCAGGTAGTCGGCGTCTGTTTGAACGTACGTTGAAGAGATGCGCTTCTTCACCCACTTATCGGTTTCGACCTGTTTGGCGCGGGCTTCAGTCACCTGCTTGAAAATTTCATAATCGTCTTTCATGTTTGCTGCGTGCGCAGGCAAGCGATTGTCGAGGTGGTAAACCACGTACGATTGCTTTCCGTCATCAGCTGTTGCGAGAATTGCATCGCTAACATCGCCCGGCTTCATGCTCATGAACACCAGATTGAGTTCGGAGCTCAACGAAGCAACGTCGTGTCGCGTACCACCCGAAGCCTGGTTGATCACTTTACCACCCTGGTTTTTGGAGTCTTCATCGGTGCTAAATTTCAAAGCAGCCTGGGAGAACGAAATGGTATCGCCAATGATTCCAATTACTTTATCCAATTTTTTGCGCGCATCGTCGAGGTCGTCCGACTTCACTTTGGGTGACATAAGGATGTGGCACGACTCATACAACTCCCCACGCTTCTCAACGACCTTCACGAAGTGGTATCCATAAACCGTAGAGAACACTGGAGAATATGAGCCTTCCGGGGTGTTGTAAACCGCGGCTTCATATTCAGGAACAAATGAACCCTTTCGTTGCAGCGGATAGCACCCCCCCTTGTATTTAGACCCTGGATCTTCGCTCCATTTTGCAGCCTCAAGGGTCATGGACGATTTACCATTTGCTAAGTTCATACGAATGGAATCCATCATATGAATGACGCGCTGCACTTCGGCGTCGCGAACTTTCGGAGCTATTTGAATTTTTGAATATTCTACCTGTTCACCGATAAGCGGAATGGAGTCTTTCGGAACTGTTTGGTAGTAGCGCAACACATCGGCCGGAGTTACCTTAACCTTGTTGGTGATGTTGTCCTGCATCTTCTGCACGAGCAATTGATCTTTGATCAAGTCGAAGTACTCCTCCTTCAATTGTGCCTGCGACTTGCCGTAGTATTTTTCAAACTCCTCCACACTTCCAAACATTTGCACGAAGTACTCAATACGGCGCTCTACCTGCGATTGCACTTCGCCATCACTTACTTCGATACTATCGAGTTTCGCTTGATTGAGAAGTAGCTTTTGATAAAGCAAATTCTCATAAACCGAACAACGCATTGCGGCATCGTCGGAGCCCTTTCCTTCGGTCATTTCAAGCACAGAAGACTCCAAATCGCTTTGAAGAATTATTTCATTGCCCACTACACCAATGATTCGGTCAACGACTTTGCCCGGCTGCGCATTAGCATAACCGAAGCACATGAACATCGTAACGATTGCAATCCACCTCATTGTTTCGAATAGTATAATTTTATTTCACCGTCTTGCTGCGCCTTGCTGTAGATGTCCTGACGCATTGTTTCGAGCAACGTCAACTTTCGCCTATTGATGATCATTGCCCTAATTTTCTCACGCTCGAAGCTAAGCGGTGATTTACTCCCTGCCAACTGATAATCGGTGATGGATATTAGGTATACGTTGTTTTCCTTTTCGAATTCAATGGTGTTTTTCTTTTTGAGAAAGCCCTCAATGTCGTACACCTCGAGTGGAATCTGCTTGATGAATTCATCCCATTTCAACCATTCCTCTTCGTTGAAATAATAGCTTGCCCCAATTTCCACGCAGAGCTGTTGCCACTTCACCAGATCTTCGGGTTTCGCTGAATTGAACAGTTTCTTCACGGCACCGATTTGCTTGCTATCGGCCGCGATGGCTGTGAACTTCACTTTCAAGATGTAATCCTTCAGTTGAAAGTTCTTTTCGTTCTCATTGTAATACTGCTCAATTTCCTGGTCTGATACTACCGTGTCCAATTTCTGGCGCACCCATTCTTGTTCAAATGCGTAGATAAGCAATGAGCTTCGGTAGTTCTCTATCATTTCTTCGAAGGACTTGAGCTCATCGGGCAGGTTCGATTCGGCCTTTGAAATGATAAGTTGCTTTGTAATCCAGTCGTGGATGTAGTGGTCGGCCAGCGAAGCACTATCCTCTGATGTTGAATTGTCGGGCACTACA
>Ga0114975_10003636_pt1 | contig 10245 bp, 9 predicted proteins | sample S_130626_EF_Meta_FD_87031 | JGI IMG/M metagenome (GOLD analysis project Ga0114975, IMG submission 87031) | Freshwater microbial communities from Lake Simoncouche, Canada to study carbon cycling - S_130626_EF_MetaG | ecosystem: Environmental > Aquatic > Freshwater > Lake | place: Lake...
AGGCCCTTGTAGGGGCTACGGTTCGGATTCCAGAACTCGACCTGACCCGAATTACCGATGACAACGGCAGCTTTGAACTGGAAGTGTCCCGGGCAGAGTACACGCTGGAGTTTCGGTACGTAGGCTACGAAACAAAGATTTATCCCATCACTGCAGTGGGGGACGGAAGGCTCACCATCAAGATGCTTCAAGAGGATTTTACCCTGGATGACGTGGTGATCTATGGCAGTGATCCCGAGAAAAATATTAAGTCCACCAACATGGGTGCGGTCACGCTCAGTGTCAATACGATGCGAGAACTGCCTCCATTTATGGGAGAAATCGACATTGTCAGGTCCCTTGCAACCCTTCCTGGTGTCAGTCAAGTAGGAGAAGCCTCCTCAGGACTCAATGTTCGCGGAGGTGGAGTAGACCAAAACTTGATTCAATTTGCGGGTGCTCCGATCTACAATCCTTCCCACATGTTTGGCTTGTTCACTGCCTTCAACCCTGACATGGTCAACGACGTGACCCTCTACAAAGCTGTGGTTCCTGCGCGATTTGGAGGTAGAAGCTCGGCTATTTTGGACATCCTTCCCAAAGCTGGAAGCGTAGACAAATGGGGAGGAGACTTCATGGCAAGCAACTTCTCCGGAAAGCTCTCCCTCAACGGCCCGCTGATCAAAGACAAGGTATCCATCCTCGGAGGGTTTCGAATCTCCTACATCAACTGGCTGTTGAAATCATTAAGCAATACCACACTTAACAACTCCAATGCTAATTTTTACGATGGAAATGTGGTGATTAGTGCCCCCTTATCTGAAAACAACGAGTTTACCTACAGCTACTACACCAGCTACGATGACTTTGCTTTTGCTTCAGACACCACCATCTCTTGGCAAAACAATGCACATTCCCTTCAGTGGAAAAGCAAACTGTCGGATAAACTCAAGCTAGAGGCACTCGGGTTTTACTCGCTTTACGACTATGGAATCTTCAACCAATCTGGCCTCAACAACTTTGAAATTAATTCCAACATCAAAGACATGGGGGGGCGAACCTTTTTTACCTACAGCCTAAGCCCTACCCAAACCTTTACCGCAGGAGCGGAATTCAAGCAGGTGAGTGTTCAACCAGGAGAGCTCGTCCCCACAGGCACCGAGGCGGACCTGCTCCCCAAAAAGGTACAAAATGAGTTTGGGCGAGAGGCTGCTGCCCACTTCCAGCACGAGCTAGAGCTGGGAGAAAAGATTGGACTTAGCTACGGTCTCCGCTATGACTTCTACCAATACCTCGGCGAGCGCACCGTAAGAACCTATAGAGAAGGACAGCCCGTATCAGATGGATCCGCCATCGGAGAAACAAACTATGCCAAAGACGAAGTCATCCAAACTTACGATGGACTAGCGCCACGCGCATCCTTCCGCTACTCCTTCAACAAGGCTAGTTCGGTAAAGTTGGGCTACAACAAAATGTACCAGTTTATCCACCTGATCTCCAATACCGCGACCATCGCTCCTTCGGATGTTTGGAAACTCAGTGATGGATTTTTGAAACCACAGATTGCCGATCAGTTCTCCTTGGGATATTACAACAACTTTAAGGGAAACATCTTTGAGACTTCCGTGGAAGTCTACTACAAAGACCTTCAAAACGTGGTGGAATACAAAGACGGCGCCAACCTGATTTTGCAAAACCACTTAGAAACCGAGTTGATCCCTGCGCAAGGGAAATCCTATGGACTTGAATTGTATGTCAAGAAAAACCTAGGAACCTTAACTGGATGGATTTCCTACACCTATTCCCGATCCTTGAGACGTGTGATTACCCCCTTTGAGGAGGAAAACATCAACAATGGAGCTTGGTATGCCTCCAACTTTGACAAGCCGCATGACCTGACCTTGATTGGTAATTACAAAGTGAGTACCAATGCCTCCATTTCGGCTACCTTTGCCTACAGTACCGGCAGGCCAATCACCTTCCCAGAAGCAAAATTTGATTTTTCAGGAAACAATCTGGCCTACTTCAATAGCCGAAATCAACAACGACTTCCTGACTTTCATCGACTTGATTTCTCTGTCAATTTCAAGCTGAAAGGTGAAGGAAAGTTTTTTGATGGGGACTGGACCTTTTCTGTGTTGAATGTCTATGGACGCAAAAATCCATTTTCTATCTTCTTTGACGATGCCGCCAACCAGCCTCCACAGGCCTTCCGATTGGCTCTTTTGGGCATCCCCCTACCAAGTTTAAGTTACGCCATTAGCTTCTAAAAGCCATGTTGAAAAGACTACTCTACTTAATCCTAGTACTTCCAATGGCCTGTGTCGACCCCTATGAGGTTGAGGTGCCAGAAGGAGCTCAGCTGCTTACCGTAGAAGGTATAATTTCTACGGGACCAGGTCCCCATGCCATTACCCTTACGCGCAGCGCCACCTACGGAAGTATTTTTGAAGGACTAATTCGTCCCGTTTCCTTGGCTACTGTAGTCGTCCGAGACAACCAGGGTAATGTTACCTTCCTCACCGAAGGTACGGACGCCAAGGGAACCTATTTCACCCCTGCCAACTTTTCAGCACAGGTAGGCAGGTCCTACACCTTGCAAATTCAAACCGCCGAGGGGAAGGTGTATACCTCTACTCCAGAGCGCGTGACTGCTGTACCCGCTATCCAATCCTTAAACGTCAAGACCATCACGGTGCCTACCGAAGGAAGTGATGTGCCTAAATCAGGCATTCAACTCCTCGTAGAACTCAAGGACCCTGCCGATGAAAATAACTTTTACTACTGGAAAAACGGCCCTGCGGTCTACATCCTAGAAACCCGACCAGATTTATATACACCACGGCCTTCCCCTGCAAATCCAAACCGGACACCGCAGCCCAAAGATTGCTGTGTGCAATGTTTCCGTTACGAAGCAAGCAACAACCAGAGCCTTTTTGTAGTCAATGACGACAACTTCAATGGCCTAAGCACCCGCATCCCTGCCTCCTTTATCGCAGACGATGGGATTCGATTTGTCAACAAATTTCGAATGGACCTCAAGCAGTACAGCATCTCCCAAGGAGCCTATCGATTCCTGCGCTTGGTCAAGCAGCAAGCAGAAATCAGCGGATCTATTTTTGACCCTCCACCAGCAAACTTGCGTGGCAACATGATCAGTTTGGACAATCCAGACGAAGTGGTGCTGGGCTACTTTATGGCAGGAGGAGAAACCTCCAGACGAATCTACATCGATAAAAATGACTTGACCTACAAGCAAGGTCGAGCAATCATTCCAGACGATTGCCGCGTCATTTCTGGAGCATTTATCGATCCTCCAGCAGATTGGAAACCCTAAAACAAAAAAAGACCAACTGGGTAGTTGGTCTTTTTTCGTTTTATGCTTTTCAGTTAAATTCCAATTAAGAAGGTAAGGTTTGAAGTTCAATAAAAGGGGCCGTCAACCGTGGACTGCCTGTAGACCGTGGTCTGTGGACGATTTGAAAAAATCAATCCACCACCCGCTCCTCAAATCGAATCCCCTCCTGTTCCAAGGCTTCTAAAATCGGGAGATACAATTCAGGTACCACGGGAAGCTGAAGCCCACGAAGGGAAATTTTATCCTTCAAAAAGAGGTCTACGGCAATTGCTAGCGGCAAGCCCACGGTCTTCGCCATGGCTGTATACACCGCGTCCTGACCGACCTCGACCAAACTGGAAATCACCTTTTTGATTCCTACTTGGGTTTGAATCTCAAACTGATGTTGCATTACAATCAGGTCCCGATCGGCTGGCTGAAGGGACCAATGTGCCTCCAAAATGGCTTGCAGCAGTTGTGCTGGGCTTCCTTCGGTAATTGGGAGTGGAATGGACTCAAATAGCCCCAACCACTGTAACTTTTCAAAAGTGGGAAAGTCTAAGTCTGGAATTGTTTCTGCTAATTTTTCCTCGACCGAGAGCTGCTCAGACCAGGGAAGAAAGGTATTCAAAAACTGACGGTAGGTACTGCCAAGAGGCAACTGCAACATGGCGGTATCGTCCGTCATCCCTAGCTGCACAAATAGATCCCAGGCCTTGCAGAATCCTGACCGCCGAAGTGTACCTCGAAGGAGGGTGTCAACCTGCTCCAATCCATAAATAACCTGATAGTTTAAGGAATCTCGATTGGGGTAACCATCAAAATCCCCCAGGCCAGGAAAACTGATGGTTTCTATCCGCTTGAATAGCTGCTGGTAGGATACCAACTTCACCTCTCCATGATCGATAAACTTGGAAGTGCCTTGGCCTGCCAAGACCACATTCCGAGGGTTCCAGGTAAACTTGTATTTCCAGGGATTGTCTTCACTTTGAGGAGCCAACAAGCCTCCACAATAGGACTTGAAGGAGCGAATCACTTCTCCCTTTGCTTTTGCTTCATGAATGATTTTCAGGGCAGACATGTGGTCAATTCCTGGATCTAGCCCACATTCGTTGAGAAAAAGAAGCCCTTTGGCTTCGATCTCCGGCCGCATGGCTCGCAACGCTTCACTTTCGTAGGATGCGGTGAAAAAATGCTTGCCCAACTCCAGGCAGTCCGCAGCCACGATAGGGTGAAGGCCTGCCGGGAGCATGGATATCACCACATCTGCTTGTTCAATTAATTGCCGCCGGGAATCCTGTTCGTCTAATTTCACTGCCACAGCCTGTGTATGGCTTCGCCCCTGGAGTTTGGCTGCTGCCTGGCTAGGATCCAAATCAGCAACCAGGAGCTGTCGGTCACCTTGGGCACAAGAGTCGGCTAGGTAATCAATCAAATAGCTGGCAGATTTTCCTGCGCCAAAAATCAAGATGGTGGACATGGGCTTGAAAATAATAAGTTAAAGTTGCCCCTTTTTTTGGGCCGAAAAAAGGAAGGGTAAAGAATTAAGGAACATTTATGTACTTTAATCGTTCGTTCCTATCCAAACCAAGACTGCTTGTGAAAAAAATAACCGATACGATTGAGTTGGAAGAACTCACTTTTTCTGAATTGGATCCCCGAGAAGCAGCCTTGCTCCAACGGGCCCAAGAAATTTCCACGAAGGCTTATGCCCCCTACTCCAAATTTCAGGTAGGGGCGGCGGTTTTGCTCGCCAATGGTGAAATCTACCAATCTTCGAATCAAGAGAATGTAAGTTTCCCGGTAGGCACTTGTGCGGAGCGCTTACTTTTAGGTTATGTCGGCGCCAACTTCCCGGAGCAGCCTCCTCAGACGCTTGCCATTGTGGCGCGGCGTGAGGGTGAGATCGATTGGGCGGGTGTTTCTCCTTGTGGCATGTGTCGGCAGGCGATCAATGAAACTGAAAATCGGTACCAAAGCCCAATCACCATCCTAATGTTGCAACCCAAGGGAGTCATACTTCGATTCCATGGGATTCGCCACTTGCTCCCACTAAAGTTTGACGATCTCAACAGTTAGGCGTGAAAAAATCCATTCAGTTTTCATACGAAACCCCCTATTTCCTATCCCATGAACCGACCGGAAAGGAACAAGAAGTTTGGATTGTCCTCCATGGCTATGGGCAACTGGCAGAATTTTTTATCCGAAAGTTTCTTCCCCATGCTTCAGAAAACAGGCTATTTATCGCTCCTGAAGGCACCAATCACTCCTACCTCAAAGACTTTCAGGGACGGGTGGTAGCCAATTGGATGACGAGCTACCAGCGGGAAACCGCCATTGCCAACAACCATCGGTACCTAAATCGGATGATGGAGGAGGTCCTCTCCGCCTTCGAACAGGCGCCGCGTTTTCATCTCCTAGGATTTTCACAAGGGGCAGCAACCGCAACCCGCTGGGCTAGCCAATGGGAAGGTAGCCTTGATTCACTTATTCTTTGGGGCGGAGGGTTTGCCCATGACCTTGTGCTGGAAGTCGCAAAAGAAAAATTTGCTTCGACTGAGGTAATCCTTGTCCATGGACTGGAAGATGAGTTGGTCACTGAGGAAAGTAAGAAACGTCAAGAGGAGCTTCTTTTGGAGCTCGGCAAGCCGCTAAACCTCCTTACTTTTTCTGGAGGGCATGAAATAGACCCAAAAACAGTAGAAAGAATTATAAATCAAGGGTTTTAGGCTTATTTTTTTTGGTAGAACTTGCATTTTTTAAAACTATTTGTTGAACTTTCGAACAGTCGTACTTTTAAAATATTTGAACTCCATCCATGCTTTCGCTTACTGAAAAAGAGGTAGATCTAATTGCTACCCAATTGCTTAAAGGCAATGTGTGCTTCTATCAAGTTGACAAGAAGAAAATCCATCACTTGCCTGACGATGAAGATCATTTCAACTACGACCTAACGCCAGAGGAGGAAGATATCCTCGACGAAATCGAAGATCAACCAGACAATTTCGCAGAGTTTACCAGGCTTGAACCGTCCCAAGAGCACCAGTTAATGCAGGACTTTGTGGACCGAAGGGTTAAGGAGCGGACGCTAGCCGAGGACCTCGTGAGTGCACTAAGCAATCCCAAGGCTACTACGGCCTTCCGATTTCTGTTGGATGGCTCCAAATACAAGGAGGAGTGGGCAGAGTTTCTCCGCGGCAAATACCAGGATTGGATCAAGGAACAAGTAGATTCCTTCAACTACGCAGAAGAATAAATCTCAACCGCTCCAAGATTAACCTTCTGGAGCGGTTTTTTTTAGGTTTTGATTCTAATTCTTAGATTCCAAACGCCTGCTTCACCTTCTCCACATAATCCAACTTCTCCCAGGTAAACAACTCTACCTTCTGGGTAATTGCTGGTCGGTAAGGGGAAGTGAAGGTCTTCTCCACCACTACACTCTCTCTACCCATGTGACCGTAAGCCGCAGTCTCTAGGTAGATCGGCGTGCGCAACTTCAAGCGCTGCTCGATGGCATACGGACGCATGTCGAAGAGGTCTTCTACCTTCTTGGCAATCTCTCCATCGCTCAAGTTCACCTTGGCCGTGCCATAGGTATTGATGTAGATGCCCATTGGTTTCGCTACACCAATCGCATAGGATACCTGTACTAGGATCTCATCAGCTATACCTGCTGCCACCATGTTCTTGGCAATGTGACGCGTGGCATAAGCCGCAGAGCGGTCTACTTTGGATGGATCTTTGCCAGAGAAAGCTCCTCCTCCGTGAGCACCCTTGCCCCCGTAAGTATCTACGATGATTTTTCTACCCGTAAGTCCGGTATCGCCATGTGGTCCACCGATCACAAACTTGCCCGTTGGGTTGATGTGGTAGGTGATCTGGTCGGTAAATAGTTTTTGAAGCGATGGCTTCAACTTAGCCTTTACACGTGGGATCAAGATGTTGATGATGTCGGCTTTGATTTTGGCAAGCATCTTTGCTTCCTCGTCAAAGTCATCGTGCTGGGTAGATACTACGATGGCATCGATGCGCTGCGGCACGTTGTCGTCGGAATATTCAATCGTCACTTGAGACTTGGAGTCAGGACGTAGATACGGCATATCCTTGTTCTCTCTGCGCAATTCCGCTAGTTCAAGCAGTATGCGGTGGGAAAGGTCCAATGCCAACGGCATGTAGTTGTCCGTCTCGTTGGTGGCATAGCCAAACATCATTCCTTGGTCGCCTGCACCCTGCTCCTCTGGGTTCTTGCGTTCTACACCCTGGTTGATGTCAGCAGACTGCTCGTGGATGGCTGAAAGCACTCCACAAGAGTTGCCTTCAAACATGTATTCGCTCTTGGTGTAACCAATCTTGTTGATCACTTCGCGGGCGATCTTTTGCACGTCTAGGTACACATCAGATTTTACCTCACCGGCAAGGAACACTTGTCCGGTAGTCACGAGTGTTTCGCAGGCTACTTTGGAGCTGGGATCAAAAGCCAAAAAGTTATCAATGAGTGCGTCGGAAATTTGGTCCGCAATTTTATCTGGGTGGCCCTCAGATACAGATTCTGAGGTAAATAGGTAAGGCATACCGTTTTTTATTTTTCGTGAATGGTGGCACAAAATTACAGGAACTGCCCGAAATAAAAAACTGCGTTAGGAGGGCTTCGCGCAAGTCTTTTTTTACTCACAAAGGCGAGAAGCAATCTAGCCAATTGAAACCTTTGCGTCTTGGCGCCTTTGCGCGAGTACTTTTTTTATTCTCTTAAAGAAGGAAAGGTTACCTCCCGCAAGGAGGGCAGGACTCAAAGAAAGCTAGTAAAGTGAAGCCTTTGCTTCTCTGCGCCTTGCCTGCGTTAGGCGGGCTTCGCGCAAGTATTTTTTTTTCTCGCGAAGTAGGGAAGCCGCAAAGAGAACCATTGCTTTGCGGCTTAGCGCCTTTGCGCGAGTACTTTTTTTATTCTCTTAAAGAAGGAAAGCTTTCCCGCAAGCAGGGCAGGATGGAAAGAAAAAAATTCGGTAAACCTTCAAATACCATCTTTTAAAAGAAAAAAAGCTAGTAACAGTATCCCCCCAATTAAGGCTCCAGCTTTGTTTTTGAGATACACCTGCAACAAATTATTCTTTTTGTAGAGATAAATGATGTATCCCTGTACAAGCAGTCCAAAGCCGAAAACAAGGAGGGCAATGGTGATGGATTTGAAAAAGAATCCTACAGCAATGATCCCAAGTGCCAGGGAGAAGGAGAAGTATTCCCACTTTTTGATCGTTTCCATAGTTTTACTTGTTGAAGGTTAAAAGAAAATATCAAATCACTGCAGTTAAAAAAGAAGTCAGCTGACTTTTCCCAACCTACTTAGCAGATCCAAAATCTCTTGATCCAGAATTCCATCCTGCACTTGGCTAGTTACAAAATTGGGTTTTCTATGGATAGTTAATTTTGTCTGATCTCCGCCTACTGCCTCTAAATTCAAAAAGACTTTTCCTCCCCAAAATAATAAAGAGCTCGGAATATTAAACCGAAAGGAATCTTCCCCAATTCGTTCAAAAGCTGCCCAGCCTTTATCCTTTGCAATTTTTGGAAGTGTTTCAGTTACCCTTACCGAGGAAAGTTCAAGTAGGTAATCATCGGATTTCATTTTGTTTTTTTTAACATGGTTTTGATAAAAAACCCAGGTGCTGAAACCAGAAAGAATAGTAAAGACGATTAAAATGAGAATAGTAGCCATTTCCGAAATTATAAAACTTAAAAATAATTTATGGTAAATATTTATCTGCCAAATAGGCTGTCCCCGAGTGAAGAAGAGCACCATTTGCTCCAAGAATTACAGCCCCCGCTGGACCAGCTATACTACCCCAACAACCCCATGAGTATGCTCCCTGAATATCCGCAATTCCGGTTGTAATCCAGCCTGAAGACCTCCCATTTAATTGAATTTGAAATGTGCTTGTGTGATTACTAAAATTCCAGAAACCATTTGAATATTTACCGACATATAACCCCATCAAAACAACATTTAAAGTCTCTGGCGAGTCCGATAACTGGCTTCTTGCCATAACCTCTAAGCCTTTAATTTTTGATTCAAATTGATTTTGATTCAATGAGTTCAAAGCGATTTCAGAATTAAAATACCACTCTAATGCTTTAGGGTTTGGAACCAATTCACTTCCTGAAATTTCCTGAGACTTTAATCCCCTGAAAATCTGCATCAATTGCTCGTCAGTAAAATTGAAATTAGAATGGTTTAATTTTTCACCATAAAGGGTGAGACTGGTATTTAAATTGTTATTTAAAATGAATGATTGAATTTTTTTAATAAAATCAAGCGAGTCTGAGGATGTTCTAACATCATTCTTTCTAAATAAGGATGCGTTGTAATTCATTCTTTCGTCCTCTACAATCTTTTCTAAAAGGATATTGTGGTATTCTCCAATATTTTTCAAATCAATCTCATGGAGAATCTCCAAAGAAGGCGTTTTTAAATCTTGCTGATCTAAATTCTCCCCTCTAAAATCACAAGACATGGAGAAAAAAATCAACACCGAGAAAATTAGGTAAGTACGTTTCATCTTTTAAAAATTTAGGATTAAAAATTTAGTTAACGCTCGCCTTGCGGTGAACTTAAACTAAACCTATTTGTCTTTTGCCAAAAAAGCAAATAAAAATATATTAATTTATTTTTTAAAGATATAAGTAATTATAAATCAGATTATTTATTTACATTTTTTATTGAATTATGACAATTTTTGATTGAAAATTGAATTTTTCTCAAAAAAGTACCAAATAGCCCTACTGAATTCGACTTTTAAAAGAACAAACAAAAAAATCCCCTACAATTTGTAGGGGATGGAGTGCAATTTTGGAAGGCTAAAGACCTTCGAGGTTTTAGAAACCTCAAAGGTCCAGGTCATCAGATCAGCTCCACACTGCGCTTCACGAAGGCAGTC
>Ga0114975_10003638_pt1 | contig 10244 bp, 4 predicted proteins | sample S_130626_EF_Meta_FD_87031 | JGI IMG/M metagenome (GOLD analysis project Ga0114975, IMG submission 87031) | Freshwater microbial communities from Lake Simoncouche, Canada to study carbon cycling - S_130626_EF_MetaG | ecosystem: Environmental > Aquatic > Freshwater > Lake | place: Lake...
AATCCTTGCAAAATCCGACTGTGGTATACCGACAAAGAGCGCAAGCTGAAAATCTGGTAATCCGTGAAACCCGGTGTCTTTATGTGGAGAGCTAATGGCGATTGGTCGTATTTCCGGTCAGCTCTTAAAGTCTAACTTACTCCGTGCGGGTGAGAATTTAGCCTTTGAGACCGACTTACTCTATTTGGATGTTGTTAACTCTCGTATCGGGATAAAGACATCATCACCTGCCACTGACCTAGACATCAACGGACACCTTCGCTCTACCAACGTTACCGTAGACAATCAATTAAACATCGGAAGCCTGCACTTCACAGGCAACACAATAACCAGTGACTCTAACACCATAGCATTTGCTGCGGCAGCGGGAGAAGCCACAGTATATCACTCAAGACTGCAGATAGATGACCTACAACTGCAAGGTAGCACTATATCAACCACAGTCAGTAACAGCAGCATAGAGATAGACCCTAACGGCTCCGGCACCGTCAACATCGTAGCCAACACCAACATCACAGGAAATCTTGTAGTCACTGGTAGCATCAATGCCACAGGCAACGTGGTCATCGGCGGAAACATACAGATTGGTGATGCACTCACAGATAACATTGTTATCAACGCCAGTATCCGTAGTGACCTAGTTCCTGAAACTGACAACACCTACGATTTAGGATCTGCCACATATAGATGGCGAGCTGTGTACACAGGAACCTTGTATACTTCATCAATCTCAGTGCCTTCAATGGACATTGGTAATTTGATGTTTCGTGACAATGAAATTACCACGACAACTGGACAAGATCTATACATTGATGGTAACGGTGCTGGCGGAGTAAGATTAGGTAATTTTCGTATAGTTGACAATGTAATCACTAACCAGGTGTCAAATGCTGTTTCGCAGATTGCACAAAGCGGCACAGGCTACTTTAAAATAGCCGGCACCAACGGATTTGTACCGCCAGTAGGATCAAACGCACAGAGACCCACCGCATATGCTGTGCTAGGAATGACTAGATTTAACATCGACTCGAAAGCGTTGGAAATATGGAATGGAGCGGCATGGGCCAGCCCTGCCGGTGCATCTGGTGCTGTGAGTCTCGCCGAAGCTGAAAGCACAGCAGTGGTCTATGCTCTTACATTAGGATAAAAAATGCCAGCCGTATTTAAACATTCGTTAGTTACACAAATAGGAACAGTGCCCACAGATGTAGTTACTATCGGCGCAGGAGTTCGAGCCACAGTGATAGGTTGCAATTTAGCCAACGTCACAGAATATGATACTGTTGTTGTCAATGTCCAAGTTGTTGGTGCAGATTCAACAGTAAGTTATCATATAAAAGGGCTAGCGATACCGCCAAACACAGCAGTAAAAATAATAACTCAAGGTGAAAAATTAATTTTGCCAGAGACAACTGGACTACGAGTTACCTCCGATACTGCAGATAGTGTCGATGCAACAGTTAGTTATGTAGAGATATCATAAGGAAAAGACCATGGCCGGAACATCAAGCACATATTATCTAGGTACTACTCCTACAGAAGGTCTAGGCAACAGTCCTCGATATTGGTATGCCCTACGTAGAAACGAAGACGGTGAAATATTTTTAGTAAGAAGCGATCAAATTATTGACAGAGATGCCTACGAGTTAAATATTCCAGGTCCAACAGAAGAAGACTTTGATACATTCGTTGTAGGAGTAGATTATTTAGATGGCATCGATACTACTCACGAACTAGTAAAAGAAAACATGTTTTATCCTCAATATCGTTGGGACGATAGATCGTTGTTCTACTATGTTGATAGCGAAGGAATGTTTATTGTAAGAATCAACAAAGGATACACATATCCCACAGGAATTAGTTCATAAACTAGGATTAAGAAATGGCAGAGTTTAAAATAACAAGATTTAGATACACCTGGAAAGGCAATTGGGCCGCACTAGATGATTCTACATTATACTATAAAGATGATGTAGTTTATTACAGTGGTTCTGCTTGGGTCTGTATTAGACAACACGTACCAACTTTGTTTGAAGAAAATCAGCTATTCACTCCTCCCGGCGATACTGATGCAGCTCCAGCATGGACAAAAATGGTCGACGGCCGCGAGTGGGCTGACGACTGGACTGCTACTGAATTATACGAGCCTGGACAATTGGTACTAGCAGGCGGAAATGTCTACCTTTGCGTAGCTTCACACACTGCATCTACAAACTTCAACAGTGATGTAATCAAATGGGAAATCTTTGCTACCGGAAGTAATTTTAGGAATACATGGACTGCTGATACTAGATATCGAGTAGGCGATGCTATAAGATACAACGGATACACATATCAGTGTACACTAGAGCATACCTCAGGTACGATATCCGAAGGTATTATAGTAGGCAACAATGACACAGTAGAAGATAGCACAGCAGAAACATGGTCAACAATAGTAGAAAATTATACATATGTTGGAGCATATCAAACTTCTACACGTTATAGAAAGAATGATCTAGTAAAATACGGTGGTAGTATCTTAAAATGTATCACAGAGCATACATCGTCGGCTGTTCCTCAGCAAATTACAAACGCAAATTTTCAAACATATCTTGCAGGATTTGAATTTGATGATCAATGGAATGCCACTACCTATTATGCCATAGGTGATGTCACAAGATACGGCGGGGTTGTGTATGTTGCCGCAGAAAATAATTATGATAGCCAACCCGGCGTCAACATTATCAGCGACATCGGAAATACTGCGTGGACAGTAATTACCAAAGGTATAAACTTTCGTGGTGAGTATGATCCAGGACCAGGTCTCTTATATCAAGAAGGTGATATTATACGTCGAGGCGGAGCATTGTGGATCAGTTTAACTAATCAGTTTTCCGATGACAGTAGTTTAACGCCGTTAGATAGTACTAACTGGCAACTACAAATAGCTGCACAAAACTTTAGAGGATCATGGAGAACTGATCAAGATTATAATTTATATGATTTAGTTTATTTTAGAGGAACAGTATACTATGCAAGCATACCTCATAATAGTTCATTTGAAACCTTTCCGGGAGACAATGGAAATACTGTAGATTATTGGACTGTGGTACTAGTTGGTGATCAAAATGCTGCTCTAACAATCCTTGGTGATTTGTTAACCTTTAATCTAAAACGCAATATACTGGAAGATGGCAGCACCGTGATTACACTAGGAGATGGTAGCACTTTTGGCACAACCACAGTTCCTATCGGTGAACAAGATCAATTATTGGTGGTAGAAGACAATGTAGGAAATATTGGTTATAAAACCTGGGGTAACGTTGCGAGAGTATTTTATGTTGCCACAGACGGTGTAGACGACAGGCGCCTAATAGACGACACCATAGACCCAAATAAAGGAATAAACTATTTTAAACCTTTCCGTACAGTCCGTTACGCATTAGAATACGCAGATGATGGATTTGCAGGACAAACCACAATATTTGTACGCACTGGCGAGTATTACGAAATACTGCCTTTGATCATGCCAGCAAGAACTGCGGTAGTAGGAGAAGAACTAAGATCTACAACTATCAGAGCCAGCGAACCTAATGCAGAGTTTATCACTGATGCAGAATATTTTCTAGAAACTCTAACTAGAGTTGGTACGGTGTTATCGAATATTATTCAAGGTATTGAAGTTTCAGTATCTGCAGGTAACACTGAACCTCAAATCACATCATCGCCGTCAACCAGCACAGTAGCAGGTATTACAAACAATGTATGGGCTAATTTAGTTGATACCGTAGACTACATGGTCAACGATCTAGGATCCATGCCTGCGGTCACTGGCTCAAACACTGTGACCTCAGACGGAGCAAGAACAGCGGCAACGGTTATTTTAGAAGCTAACAGACAATTTATAAAAGCAGAAGCTATTGCGTATATGGAAACAGAATATCCTCTATACACAGTTGACACTGAAAGATGGCAGAGCGATCTAGATCGATTTATTAATACAGTCAAATATGATTTGCTGTATACGGGAAATTACAAATCTGTACTAGCAGCTAGACAATATGCCAATTCAGTGACGGGAAGTCAATTAGAAGACATGTTCTATGTTAGAGACACATGCGGCATTAGAAATATAACACTAAAAGGGCTCGAAGGAACATTGCCTACCCTTGTTGAAGGTGATGTTTACAGGATTCCTACAGGCGGAGCTTTCGTTAGTCTAGACCCAGGATGGGGACCAGCTGATGAACGCACCTGGATTATCAATAGAAGTTGTTATATACAGAACGTAACAACATTCGGAGTAGGAGCCATAGGACAAAAAGTTGACGGATTGTTACACAATGGTGGTAATAAATCTATCGTATCAAATGACTTTACACAGGTTATCAGTGACGGTATCGGTGCGTGGATGTTAAATGGTGGTCGTGGCGAACTTGTATCAGTGTTCTCATATTATGCACACATTGGTATGTTTGCCTTAGATGGTGGTATTATTCGTGCAACCAACGGCAACAGTTCTTATGGTGATTTTGGCACAGTGGCAGATGGCATTGATCCTGACGAAACTGTGAGATTCGGCCAACTTAATACCAGAATAGAGCAGGCTATTGTAGCTTCAGCATTTGCTGGAGAAATTTTAGATTTTATTCTAGCACTTGAATTTGCCAACTGCGGCCAGAATTACACTTCAGCAGAATATACAATTACTAGTTCAGGTGCAGGAGCTGTCGCGATACAAGAAGAATTTAGAGATAACGCCATGTTCCAATGCCTGGTTCTGACATCTGGCAGCGGATTCAGTCAGTACGGTAACCAAGCACAGTTTGGCGGAACACTTAGCATCACACTAGCCACAGCTGAAACAGTTACCGAAGCTGAAGTGCTCGGCATGCGAATAATTATTATATCGGGCGAAGGTACAGGACAGTATGGGTATGTTTATTCGTACAACTCTTCAACAAAACTGTGTACTGTTTACAGAGAAAGCGATAATTTACCAGGCTGGGATCATATTGATCCAGGTACCCTGCCAAATCCTCTGTTAACTGCCGGCACACGCTATCGTATCGAACCAAGAATTGAATTTACTCCTCCCCTATACTCGGCCGAAGTAATAACATTAACAGAACCAAATGTATGGGCATCAGCAGTCTACGGTGAAACCAGCGAGACATTTATCGATGTAATAGGCACAGTTGGCACAGGCACCACTATAGACATTGTTCCAGCTTCTGCTAGATTTACTGTGGTAAAAACCGGAAGAACTTATTCAATTACACTGACCAATGGCGGTGCAGGATATGCAGTGGGCAACACTATAACCATCAACGGCGATGACATCGGCGGTACAATTGTTGAACATGACATTGTACTCACAGTCACTGATATATCAGACGACAGCACTAATTCAGTACTAGTATTTGCAGCAGCCGACGACAGTTTAATTGCTGCTAGCGGCAAATTCATCCTAGCACCAACTAGTGGACATTTTGGTAAATACTCTTCAGATGGGTCAGCATGGGTGAGTTTTGATTTTCCTACAGACGGAAATTGGAAATGTCTAGCAGCAGGTAATAATACATTTGTTGCTATCGCATACAATAGTTCAAATGCAGCCAGCAGCACCAACGGAATAGATTGGACAGCACGAACGATGCCAGCTTCAAGACAGTGGAACGGAGTTGTCTATGGCAAACCCTCCACAGCACCCACAGGGATATTTGTAGCAGTAGCAGACAATTTAAATTCTGCCGCACGTTCTACAAATGGCACATCTTGGACATTCTCAACATTGCCCACTGTGGGTGATTCTACCCTAAATGAATGGGTAGACGTTGCATTTGGGTCAGATAAATTTGTAGCTATAGCTAATTCGGGAAATATTTCAGCAGAAGGCATCTGGGACGGCACGACCCTAACCTGGTCTGGATATATCATGGACGTGGTTGCTGACTCATCAGCGAAAGACTGGGTATCTGTGGCCTACGGTAATAAACGATTTGTTGCTATAAGCTCAACTGGCGATGTAGCATATAGTTTTGATGGTAGAGATTGGTTACCAGCAACTTTACCTACACAAGACGGGTCAACAACACACAACTGGAAACAGATTAGATACGGGCAAGGAGTGTTCTTTGCTGTCGGCGACACTGGATCCAAGACTGTGGGAGCAGAACCAACTACTGGACCAACAACCTACGCTGCTACATCATATGACGGAGTTGTATGGACTAACAGAACGCTGGCATCTGAACTAAATTGGGGAATAGTAGCATTTGGTAATCCAGATGTTACTCTAGGTGATAGTACATTAACCAACAGTAAACCAACTTGGATTGTAGCACCTACTACATCTAGTAGTGTTATTAATCGAGTATACACTGGAGCTAGAGCGTTGGGACGAGTAGTTGTTGGTGGAGAGGGTGTAGATTCTATAAAGATTTGGGAACCAGGCAGCGGCTATACAACAGATCCCATAATGACCTTAACAGATCCAGGTAAAACTCTTGACCCTACATATAACTCGAGACTGGCAGATGGAGTTCTAGCCCAGCCAACACTTATTACCAAGGGAACGTCTTATAAAACCAGTACCACGTCAGTGACTGTGGTAGGAGATGGATTTGCAGACATAATTCCTGTAGGTAGATTTGTTACAGTAGACGACCTAGATTTTGTACCTAGCCCAGGGGCACAATTTTACATTGCAGGAAGACAAGATTATTTTGTTGCAGTGCTGGTGGGAATTAACGAACAGCTGTTGCCCAACGGAAAAATTCGATCGACCTTTCAACTCAGTCCTAGACCCGATATCGGTGATTATCTAGAACACGGCATGGAAGTTCTTATCAGAGAACGATACAGCCAGGTTCGTATCACAGGTCACGATTTCTTAGACATCGGCTCGGGAAATTTTGAAGAAACTAACTACCCTGAATTATACGTAAACTATGATTTTGGAACAGAGCCGGGACAAGAAGTACAAAACCTCAACGGCGGACGAGTGTTCTACACCAGCACTGACCAAGACGGTAACTTCCGGGCAGGTGAACAATTCGCAGTAGAACAAGCCACTGGTGTTATTACCATTAGTGCTGACTTCTTTGATCTAGCAGGTCTTACAGAATTAAGATTGGCCGGTATTAATGTAGGATCTACGGCAGTAATTAGAGAATTCAGTAAAGATCCATTATTTTTACAAAATTCAAATAACATAATTCCAACTCAACGTGCTATCAGAGCCTATTTGAATTCTAGACTAAACGTTGGCGGCGAAGATTTATTGACTCCTAGTATTATTGCAGGTACAGTAAGAGTAGGACCAAACTTGATTAATAACACAGCAGCATTGACTATAACGGTTCCAGTAGTAGCTGATTTTTATGGCAATCAAGCGGGTCTTAGTGGAAGTATATTAGCACAGGGTATGTTCTTCAGAAGTTTTAGATAAGATAAATATTGATAACGGAGTAAGCAATGGCAGAATTTAAATTAGGTAGAATCTGGTTTGTATGGAAGGCAGCTTGGGCAACAAGCACCCCATACTACAAAGACGATGTGATTAGATTTGGCGGCAAAGTGTATGTCTGTCAACTAGGACACACCGCATCTGCTGATTTTAACACAGATCTAGACATATCTCCTACTAAATGGAACTTGATGGCTGATGGTCAACGTTGGAGAGACGAATGGGCAACGGTCACTGCCTATGAAGAAGGCGATCTTGTTAAGTATGGCGGTACAGTATACGTTTGTATAGACGGTCATACTTCCGCAGCTACAGCCGCTTCGGGATTAGAAGCCAACTCCGGTGATTGGAATCAATTTGTCGAAGGAACAGACTGGAAAGGTGTGTGGACTGTTTTAACAAGATATAAATTAAATGACATAGTTAGATACGGCGGTATTAACTATATCTGTATTACAGGGCACACGAGTGCGAGTACAGCAGCATTGGGATTAGAAGACAATTCTGCTAGTTGGCAAGTGTATACTCAAGGTCAGGAATATCTAGGAACTTGGGTCGGTTCTCCTACACGTTATAAATTAAATGACATAGTAAAATACGGTGCCGGTTTATGGATCTGTACCACACAACATCTAGCCGGTGCTACATTTGCAGGCGATGCTGCAAACTGGGCACAATATGTCGAAGGGTTTGAATACGAAAGTACATGGAGTGGTGCTACGGCATATCAACCAGGCGACGTAGTCAAGTACGGCGGCAACAACTATGTATCAAAGACACAGCACACAAATTCAAATCCGTTAACAGGCACCGCTAACTGGGATCTATTCTCAGAAGGTTTAAGCTATCAATCAGATTGGTCTAACACAACTTCTTATAAAATCGGCGAAGTTGTTAAGCTCAACGGTTACAATTATTTGGCCGTTGCCGACAGTCCAAGTCTAACCTCTACAGTTACCGCAGTGACTGCCTCTAACGATCAGTTTACCGTGGCCTCAACCACAGGCATGGTAGTAGGCATGGTAGTGAGATTCACTGGCACGACATTTGGCAATGTGTTTACCACAGCTAGATATTATGTAAAAACTGTGGCAGCAGGCAACATGACCGTGAGCATAACTCCGGGTGGAACGACATTTAACATCACTGCAGATGCTGCAGGCACAATGACCGTGACAGTTTCTGCAGAACCGCCAAACACAGCTTACTGGTCAGCAATCAGCCACGGTATTTACTGGAGAGGTGATTGGACAGACGACACAGAGTATAATCTCGGCGACGCTGTAAAATACGGAACAAACTCATATATCTGTGTACTGGGACATAGATCCGAAGCTGATGATGGGTCTACCATAGGCGCACAAGGCGGCGGCCAAGCAAATAGCCGTCCAGATCAAGACACATCTGGCACATACTGGAATGCATTAACTGTAGGCAGCGAACTTTCAGTATTAACCACAACCGGCGACATGGCTTACTATGGTGGAGCAGGGCCCACAAGACTGCCTGTAGGTACAGAAGGTCAAGTTTTAAGAGTTGGTTCAGCAGGTATTCCTGAGTGGGTAACCTGGGGCGAGATTGAAAATGTCTATTATGTTTCACCAGCGGGTGAAGATCGTCCGTATCCATCATGCGGTAACAGTTTAGATAAACCTTGGCAGACTATTCGATATGCCTGCGAACAGGTTGAAAAAGGTCCAAGAAACCCTAACGCACAACATCTACTAGAATTAAATCGTGCATTTATACAAAAAGAAATCACAGCCTGGATACGTACTCAGATTACCGGAAACATTGCACCATTTACATCAGCATTTGATTATGACGAATACAAGTGTGAGCGAGATGTTGGATTTATTATTGATAGATTAATCTGGGATATCGGACACGGCGGCAACCTAAAATTGCGTGCCGCAGCGTTCAGTTTGCTAGGAGCATTTGGTGAAGCTGGCGAATTTTCAGCACCAGAAGAAAGCACACCGTATGTGACACTGGCAGCAGAAGCAGATGAAGGTGTTGTAGCCTACGAACAATTAAAATTGTTGTTGGTAGATGTGTTGGCCAACCAAGTGCCAACCACAGTATATCAAACACTGGCCTTAGACTCAACAGCTATCGTCGCCCAATATATCAACACTGACTATGTGGCCGAACCTGGCATCATCACTACTACAGATAGTCTCATAGACATTGTTATAACAGCTCTTACCGATCAAGACACTGCTGCTCTTCCAGCAAGACGTGTGCCTAATAACACCATTAACATCAAGACAGGACAGTACAGAGAAACATTGCCTATTATTGTAGCAGCAGAAACCGCACTGGTAGGCGATGAAAAACGTTCAGTGAATGCTGGTCCCGCTGGCAGTTTAATTAGTCGCGATGATGCCAAATATAGTATTGGATCTTTGAGTCGATTAGAAACCGTTGTTGGACAAATCATTCTAGGTTCAAATGTAACTGAATCAACAGGCAATACTGCTACTCAAAGTGCAAACTTTCCTTTTGCTAGTTCAGTAGAAGAAACAGATGTCAAACGTCTAGTACGAACTATCCAACATCAGATTGATTTTAAGATTGGTACAACAATATTAGAAACTATAACTAATCCTACAGGCTACAACTCAGTATTTTTGTCAGGTTATGGAGATGCACGTACACTATTAAGAGAAAACAAAGAATTCCTGAAGGACGAGATCACAGCTTATATTGCTGTAAATTATCCTTCAGTAAAGTATAGTAAAACTAAATGCCGTAGAGACATTGGATTTATAGTAGATGCAGTATGTTA
>Ga0114975_10003639_pt1 | contig 10244 bp, 12 predicted proteins | sample S_130626_EF_Meta_FD_87031 | JGI IMG/M metagenome (GOLD analysis project Ga0114975, IMG submission 87031) | Freshwater microbial communities from Lake Simoncouche, Canada to study carbon cycling - S_130626_EF_MetaG | ecosystem: Environmental > Aquatic > Freshwater > Lake | place: Lake...
CCGTGCCACTTACACGTTTTTCCAAGCCATATAGACCCACCTCTTTCAAAGAGGACGGCAGGTACATGTCTGTAACAGTGTTCGCATACGGATGTTGTATCGTGTATTTTATTCATGTCTATATTTTTCAGGTACTGTATCTAACAACATCTGTCCTCGATTAACTGCTTGGTCTCTTAATATAACTTGATGTAGTAACGGGCTCATAGGCTTACCAGGAACAATACTAGCCCAGGATTCACTTTGTACTTCTTCAAGATCGATTGTGCGTACATCGCACCATTTAATAAATTTATGTTCAATTCCGTTTATGAGAACAGCATAATGTGTACGATTACCACTTATGTTATCAGGTTCCCAAGTCCACCCATTGTCTTTACAGAACTGTTCAGCAACTATTACTAGCTCTGACAAGTACAGCTCTTTAAAGTCACCTTCTGGAACCCGACCAATCTCAACTCCTAATTGTATTCTAGCATTAATGCTAAATTTTTGTACTTCATACATTACATCAGCTAACTGTTCTAAGTCAGCTAATGTATAAGTTAGTGTCTTAACATCTAGGTCTAGCTTAAGGCAATTTTCTAAACCGACCATTTGTTTATCGCGTATCTGTCCGCCATTGTACTCTGGATGGTTTAGTCCGAAAGTCCACTTTAAATTTGGTATCCCTTGGAATCGTTTTACATAATCCCATTTGGCTAGATATACTCCGTTAGTAACTATTATAACATTCCTAGTCTTAATGGGCAAGGCCTGTATTGCCAAAACCAAGTCGGGCAAATCTTTACGTACAGTAGGTTCAGCTCCGACTAGACTAACAGGATATCCGTTATCCGGCCAACTCATAACTTCTGATAACAGATAGTCTATACTAGGATCCTTGCTGTTATTGTCAGGCATTTGATAACAATGCGGGCAGTCCAAGTTACAACGATTGGTAATATCTAACCAGTAAGACCCGGGTGTGCGTCTTTGATACTGTTGACTTTTATAGAAGTCTGTGTTAATATCTAATGTTGCTTCTTGATATCCATGCTTAGGGCATGTTTTACCTAGCATCATTTTGCCTTCTTTTTCAAACCGTTTTGCCGGTATGTGACGATAACAGTGTTCGCATAGGGAAATAGTTTCGGTATTGTTCATGTGGCAAATATTTATTGATAATTACTATACTATGAAATATTATTACAACAATGTTCCTGGACAAGGATTGTGCCGCAATAACCTAATTTATACTAGCCTTATATCCGAAGATAAAAAGGTATTTTGCCAATGGTATCATAACGATACTGAATATCATGCTGGACAGAATCAAGTGGTTGATCCAAAGTTAATGAAAGAGAAATTTCATAGAGAGTTGCATTATTTGTCTAATATGGCATGGCATAATCCAACTATGGTTCCGAAGATTAAGGAAGTAAATATTCCAGAATGTAAAATTTATTTGGAAATTGACGGTGACGACTTTTGGGAACGTGCAGGTTGTGATGTAGAAAACTACGACAATGTATTGCCTGATTGGCAAGATCAAATGTTAGCAATTATTCAAGCACATAGGGATCGTGGTTGGCACAAATATAGTATGCACCCTAGCAGTTATTTTATAGTAGATGGTAAATTAAAAAGTATCAACTATTTTTTCACATATCACAAAGACGAGCCAAATGTTAGTATCGCAGACGTAGAAAGCCATATCTATTCAACTCGACAAAATGAAATGCGTAAGCATTTAGACTCGCTAGGAATTGAATGGGATAAACCACAATCGTGGGATACGATGGATCAACTATGTTGGGCAAGTTTTAGTACAAACTATCCAGTAGAATTTTTAGAGCGTGTTAAATGTTTGAAATAAAAAAGTGGACACCTGAATTAGATCTTACGGAATTCTATGCTACTGCTAAATTTAAAGGTTTTGAAAACAACGCTAGTCAACGTATGCTAGTAGATAGTCTTGCTAAAGAAAAGCACTGGGCAGTTTGGATTTTATATTACTACGACAAAGCTATTGGTAGTGTTGCCGCACACAGTTTTCCTGAAATGGGAGAAGATGCCTATCGTATAGCCGCACGTACTTGTGTATTTTCAGATCATATACCTATTCCTAGCATCCGTACCCGCAATCAAATTGTAACTCATCAACACATTACTAGCCAATTTTTAATTCCTACTTGCATTGAGTGGACACCACCATGGGCTAACTTGTACATCACTAGCAATGAAAACAGTGCAGGAACACAACGCCTAGTACATAACATTTTTGGCCCGGCAATGGAAGCTACTGGACAAATGAAGCGTATTAAAGAAATAGACTACAGGGGAACTAAACAGACTGTATGGGAATTGTTTCCGAACAGATTTTTAGAAGAGTTAGAGAGGAATCCCAGATGGTGACAAAATTTAGAAATTCAAAGACAACTCCAATTGTTTGTTGTATTTTAGATATCATTGATAATTGTCAGAGCGGATACGCTCGAGAAGTATGTACAAACTTAACTGATTTTTTAATAAATCGATTTGATCTACATGACTATGATATTTTTATTGGTAAAAGCGAAGATGACTTACTAAGGGCCGCTTGCACTGATGAGTATACTCATGCCGTTATTATTTCAGCAGGCACAAGTTTAGGATTATCAGATAGGCTATTTCCTGCAATAGATAATTTATGTAAAGAAGAATTCTTTGTATCAGGACATATACTTGATAGAGGTCATCACTCGTATTATAAAAATGCATGTTTTGAATTACACCAACAATTTTATATTGTTAATCTAACAGATTATAAAGACATTGGATGCCCTACAGTAGGCAACGAAGAGTGGGTAGAATATCAACAAATTGCCCCTATCCGTAGTGACGAATGTTTATATAACGATCCAGAGATTCCTGTATGGATTAAAAACGGAACAGAACTTGAAACATATTCTGTTAAGCTACACGGTTGGAACATATTAAATGTGGGATTAGAACATAATAAAATATTTTTGACACTACCAGAACAAATCCGTGCAAGTAAACACTATCTATACTACGAACACGATCATGTTTTCTTAAAAGAACTAACTCAAATAAAATATAATCATTTTTTCGGAATGAACTTTTTTGCTGGTTGGAATTCAGATATACTACGATATCAATTGCCATTTAAAGGTCCAGTTGAGCAATATGCTACAGTTGGTATTGGCTTTAATTGGATTAAAAATCTTCAACTCGTCGAATTTACAAAAGACACACGAGTTGTATTCACTGATATTAATTATAATTGTTTGATGTTTATGAAGCAGATGGTTGAAACATGGGATGGTAAAAATTACGCAGATTTTTATTGGAACAATAAACCTATGTTACCTAATAATCCTCCTTATATTTCAGAAAATTATAAAGCTCAGATAGCAGAACAATGGGAACAGTTCTTGACTACAGTTGATAACTGGGACGCTTTGTGGAATGAAGTCAAACAACTAACGTATGACTATGTCTTGATTGATTACACTGCGGCATTTAATTTTGATTGGTTAGAGATCGGCAAAAATACATTACTAAATCTAAGCGATCTTTATAATCATTCTCCATTTATTGCTTCAACAAGTTTAAAATATCGTATTGCCTGTGAAAACATGTTATTTCAAAAATTACAACAGAAAGATCCCAATGTAACGCTTATGCTAACATCGAGGGCCGCAGACGGGTTTTGGAAAGTCAATCCGAAACAGCATTTAGACAAAGCTGTTAATTTTGTGTATACAGATATTAGGGAATTAAAGACACCTGATTGGCATAAAGAGAATTGGAAACACAATAGCGGCAGACCGTTAGGAGTAATATAATGAAAGAATATTTTCAATCAGAAGGTCGATATTTAAAATTAAACATTAGTCTACCTTATCAAGAAATGTGTAAAGAAGCATTTGCTTTAATAGATCGATTCTCTCCGCACAGGGGTGATGAATATAGTCATGCTGGTTGGGAAAGTTTAACCCTACACGGTCTCGGGTGGGATAAGCATGAAAACTGGAGTGACTACGGTTATAAGAAAGGTAAAGATGCTAGCAAGGATATGATATGGACAGAAATAGCAGACTTGTGCCCTATAACAACTAAATGGCTCAAAGAAGTGTTCCCATGCGGCAAATATGGTAGGGTTCGATTTATGTTATTACGAGCCGGAGGCAGAATTGCGTTACACAATGACTCTAGTATGAAGCTAATTGAAAATACTAATGTCGCTCTTAACAATCCAGAAGGTTGTAAATGGATATGGGGCGATGGTGAAGAAATAATTATGGAGGCAGGAGGTGTATATGCTATGAATCTACACTATTACCATTCAGTAGTTAATGAAGGTAACGAGGATCGTATGCATATGATTATTGCTCGACACGATGCTACTGAAGAATGGAAAACATTAGTAGAAGCTGCCGCTAAAGCACACGGTATAACTGGCGAGTATATTATTATAGATGAGCTTCCTTAATTTGTATAATCCTGATCCGGATAATCAAAACAAGCTCTGTGCAAGGTTCTTTCTGACATCTTGTTAAACGGCCACCGTTTGTGTATACCTATTTCTTGATCTGCAATTAAAATATCCCCATCTTCCCAATCGTGATGATAAACATATTCTTCTCGAACTATAAATTCACGTAAAAAATCTGTTATCTCTTTACTTCGGTTCTCATCTAGTTCTTTAATTTTATGAACATGGTACATGGGAAAATATATTCCTTTGTTCCCGGCTTTGTTAATTTTTATTAAGGGCGGATTATATCCTGCAAGGCCTTCGGCCCCCATTTTTAATAACTCTGCATAGTCTGATTCTAAATCGTCCTTGCCTAATCCTAACCCTTGATAAATTTCAAGATGATAATTTTCCAATTCGTGTTTTAGATCAGTAGGAAGATCGTTATATGATAAACTATTATTAGTATAGCTAGTTCTAGATCCTTTAGAGCCCTCAGTACTATGTAGCCAAACCATTGATTTTCTGTCCTTAAGTCCAGGCTCGTTACAGTGCCACACCATTTCACAATCATAGCCAGCAATGCCTGCGCGACCTTGTTCATCTTTTTTACCGCTTACTCGTAAAAACAGATCTTCAGATCCTTCCACCACAGCACCTGCTAATGTACTAATATAATTGTCAGACTCCGCAACAACGAATGTTTGTATGTCTTTAAACATTTTTAGAATTCTTACTTCGTCTGCTACACTTAGATTTTGATTACGAATAACTACTAAAGTATTTTTTGCAATCAATTTAGATATTTGATTTATATCTTCTTGAGTTGCTGTAGTCATATTGAAGTCCTCAATAACTATAGTCCACTGATTTTTATCTAATTTATAATTTATCATACAATACTTGTTGCTCCTATTCTTTTTCTAAAGTCTTCTGTAAATGATCCATTTATTCTCAAAGTATATGTAGGTCGTTGAATCGGAAGACCACCATGCCAAACAGTTTCATTCCACCAGGCAGCTCGGGTATTCATAAACACTCGCTCTCCGGTAGTTGGGTCAATTATATAAAAAGGTCTATCACAATCTGTTTTTATATGAATAAATTCTGATAACTTTGATGGCAACGATTCTGACTCTACAGGATCTTTATGCTCCCAGGGAATACCTCCCGCATCCACAGTTATTATGTTTACTTGATATAATGATTCAAAAATACCAGAGTCTACTAGACTATGCACCCATTTTACTAATCCAGAAAAATGTTTTGAGCATTCGCCTAGTACGTTTCCCTCCCCAATAACAGGGTAAACTCGATAGTAGTCATAAGCTCCAAGAGAATATTTTAAATAATCTGTAAGTTGATTATGTGTTAGATCTTTTCCTGCTATTTTAAATACATCATCCTCTGGTAAGTCTTTCCAACTTTTGATTACATTCCACAGTGGAGTTACTTGTATTCCTTGTGCCCAAGGTCGAATTATTCCATAAGTAAAATGAATACCATCCCATGCAAGGTCTTTAGCAGTAGCTATACCTCTGCAAATTTCTGGTTTTAGATTATCCCATTCTGACAAATCTATATGTTTTTCTATATCTATAAAAAGGTGGCTAGTGCTCATAATGCATATTTAGTGAATGACCCGGCGTATAAATATGCATTATGAAGCATATCGAATACAAACTACAACAGTTTCTTGATAAAACTCTAGTCGCTGATATTCCTCTTAGTGAGTCAAGCCTTGATGATTACAATATACGATATAAAGAAACTAGTCATTTGGAAGGAATTATGTTTGAAAAGGGATCTATGAACTGTAGTCCAGCTTTTCAAGACACACCTAATAGAATTTTTATTGGTGCATACTCTAGTATTCGAAGTGGCGGTTATATGCGCTCAAATGTATTCATTGGTAGGCATAGCGGTTTTGGCTATCGATGTACTATTGCAGGCGGTATGCACAATTTTAGCGGAGTCAGTATAAATCCAGATACTATAATGGCCAGAGAATCTAATTATACCGATAGTGAACTAGAACGTCTCGATATTCCTAAAAATAGGACTAGCATAGAAGGAATGAATACTCCTGTTATTATAGGAAATGATGTTTATCTCGGGGATGGCATAGTTGTCATGCCGGGCGTTACTATAGGCGATGGAGCAGTAGTTGCCGCTAATGCTGTAGTAACTAAGGATGTAGAGCCCTATACTATTGTAGGAGGTATTCCTGCAAAAAAGATTAGAGATAGATTTCCAGATGATGTTAAACAAGCACTACTAAAAACTCGTTGGTGGAATGCAAAACTAGAAGTACTTAAAACATTGCCCGTAGATAATGTGTTTAAGTTTATAGATGAATTTGAAAAACTAGATGATACTATATGGGATGATATCCTAACGTTAACGTTTAAGGCCGAGTAATGGATTGGTTAAAAATTAAAGCGGTTGCTGTAAACATAGATGTAGATGAAGATTTGTTAGAACAAGAACTTCGTAGTATTCCGCATGACCGATGGGACAATCAGCATCTGAATGAGCAAGGAGATGGATGGAAAACTGTTTTTCTAAATAAAAACCCTACCCAAGTCTTTGAAGATTTTAAAACAGCAAAACTCATTCCTCATTCAGATTGGGTGTGGGATGAAACAATTCACATTCCTTATATTAGATCGTTAGTCGAATCGTTACCTATAAAAACTGTAGGAATGATTCGCGCTTTTGTACTCACTGGGCCTTTAGTTATTCATGTTGACAGTGATGATACTACTCCTACAGACCTTGATAAAAATTTAGGATTAACTATAGCAAGTAAAATGACTGGCCCTATGTGGATGGAGGGTGGTGTTGCAGTTAAAGAAAAATGTGTCTTTTTTAATGATTCTATTCCCCACGGATTTCCGCAAGGAGTTGGAGAACAGATAAGTATAAGATTATTTGGCGAGTTTGATTACAATGAGTTTTCTATAGGAACAATTTATGAATAATATAATAAAAATATCGTGTGACGACAACTTTGATGATGAAAGTAACTTTGTAAAATCTCAAGAGTTTACTAATACCTTTATGGGAATGACCTTACAGCGATTTGTCACAGTTAATATGAACTTACTAGAGTTACCGCAATGTAGTAGGATAAAAAATTATATTTTGAATAAAATTCAAGGCTACGAGTTAAAAGGTAGCTGGGCTTCGCGGATTGATCCAGGAGTGGGTGCTGGGAAGCATTTCCATCCGGATGCAGATGTTTCTGGTACAATATGTCTTACATTGAATAATGGCATAATTTATCATCATATAGGACCTACTACTCGACAAGAGTTTTTACATCCTGGGGATTTAATTTTCTGGCCTTCCGATATGGAACATTCAGTACCTATCAACGATGGCAATACAGAGTGGTATTCTATTAATTTTGATTTAAAAAAGATATAATGAATTTAGAATATTTGGATCATCTCCCTAATATTCCAGAAGATATTATAAAAGATATACGTATCACGATTAACACTGGCGAGAGATATACATCACAGGGTCTCACAGAAGCATCGAGCTATCAACATTTTTGTAGTATTACAGCTAGTGATAAACTAAAAAAATTTACAGAATCTTTATTCAAATTTGAACACGAAACTCATATATTCGTCCTGTCGGATAATTTGCCAGTGCATATGGATAATCTTGCTGTTCGAGACATTGCTTTTAATTATGTAATAGATTCGGGTAATGGCTTAACCAGATTCCATAGAGAAAAAACAGATGAAAGTGTATACGAGGAGCATGTAATTGAATTGCATAGATGGCATAAACTAGATGTATCAAAATTCCATAGTGTTTATATCCCAGCTCCTCCGAGAATCGTTGTTACTGTCTCTACCTTAAAGGAAAGATTGTGAAAACATTAACTATTGTCGGAGGTGGCACTGCTGGTTGGTTCGCGGCTGGTTGGTTTTCTAAAATGCATCCTGAATTTAAAATAACGTTAGTCGAATCGCCTAACGTGCCCAGAATTGGTGTCGGTGAATCAGTTACTCCCCATGTTACTATTTTCTTCCAATTAATGGGTATTCAAGAAAAGGAATGGATGAAACACACAGGTGCAATTTACAAATATGCTAACAAATTTGTAAATTGGAATCCAGGATATAATACTTCTGAATATTCAAGTTTCAATTATCCCAGCGATATATCTACCTTATATAAAGATATAGATCATCCACTAACTCAAGATGATTTTCAAATGCGTGATGGATCTATCAGTACCGCAGATGCGTTCATGCACTTGATAGCTACTGATACCTTTGATAAATTTGACAAGTATTTTCACTCACAGTTCCACTATATGGAACAAAATGTAATGCCGTTTGATAAAGAAACTTATTTATTGAACCCTAACTACAGTTGGAGCCAGCATATAAATGCAGATATGGCTGCTGATTATATTAAAGACTATCATGCAATACCTAATGGGGTAAAACATATTATTGCCAATGTGACAGATATAGATGTTGAAGGAGACGATGTAAAAACTATTCACTTGGATAATGCAACTACTATTTCAAGCGACTTGTATATTGATGCAACAGGCTTTAAGAGAATATTTGCAAAAAAATTAGGATTGAACTTCACAAAATACACAAAACTTTCAATCGATAGCGCATGGGTGTGTCAAACAGAATATGAAGACCCAAGCCTAGAAATGGTAAACTATACACAAAGCATTGCAGAACCGTACGGATGGAGATTTAAAGTTGGATTGTACCATCGCATGGGCAACGGTTATTGCTTTAGTTCAAAACATATAAATGACGATGATGCTTTAGAATATTTTGAAAAACAAATAGGTAAACAAAAAACAAAACCTAGATTAATTAAATGGACTCCTGGAAGGATTAATAAACCATTTACTGGCAATGTTGCCATGATTGGGTTGAGTATAGGGTTTGTAGAGGCCTTGGAAGCAACCTCTTTGCTAATAATTACAGAAAGTATAAGAAATTTAAGCGATACTATAAAAGGCGATCAAACAGTTGAATGGTACAATCATAAGATGATTGGATTATTAGATAATATTTCAGAATTTATTTTAACACACTATACACTTAGTAATAGAGATGATTCTGATTTTTGGAAAGACATGCGAGAATTAGGTAGGAAAGAAGAACATGCATCACTTGTTTATGAAAAGTATAAAACTCTTAAATTTGGAGAAGGTCATGCATATCCTGATTTCATGTGGGCACAGGTGGCGAAAGGATGGAATATTAGCTTATCAAATTGGATTCGTAATGATATTACTGATACAGATTTACAATTGGCACATTTACATTTTGCTAGTAGTCATGAAAGACATCGTCTGATTAGCCAGTCTAGAGAAAATAACTATGTATGGTTAAAGAATTATATATTTGGCGGAATGAGTCCCGAGCAGTGGCTTACGAATTCTTCCAAGTAGTAGTGCTATTTGATTGAGTTTTTCTTTTTAGAAACGTTCTACGACTAATATCAAATACATCCCCTGTATGGAATCCATCAATTACACATTCCCCGTCATCGGTAAACTCAACAGTATATCCGTTAGATTTAAAATCAAATGATTCTGTGTTGTATCCTACAAACACCGGAGGAGGCTGTTCAGTCATTCCATACCAGTTAGCTACAGTTTTAACTCCCTTGCTAACAAAGTCATCTATCATTACTTGTGATACAGGCCCGCTGCCAGTTACCATGTAACGCACACAACTCAAGTCCATGTTATACCATTCTGAGTGTTCTTTTAATA
>Ga0114975_10003649_pt1 | contig 10219 bp, 7 predicted proteins | sample S_130626_EF_Meta_FD_87031 | JGI IMG/M metagenome (GOLD analysis project Ga0114975, IMG submission 87031) | Freshwater microbial communities from Lake Simoncouche, Canada to study carbon cycling - S_130626_EF_MetaG | ecosystem: Environmental > Aquatic > Freshwater > Lake | place: Lake...
ATGGATGTGGAGTTGATCGCACCGATTGCGATGGAGCAGGGTTTGCGGTTTGCGATTCGCGAAGGCGGGCGCACCGTCGGTGCCGGCGTGGTCGCCAAAATCCACGCCTGAATCGGATACAGAGGCCCGGCATTGACCGGTTTTGGAATTGGCCGTCTGCGGACGGGACCGTTGTTTGAAAGGCAGTAGGGGCATAGCTCAATTGGCAGAGCGTCGGTCTCCAAAACCGAAGGTTGGGGGTTCGATTCCCTCTGCCCCTGCCATCCGCCTTTGGGGATTTCTCGCACACGATGGCTAGTCAACAGGTCGAAGTCGTCGCCTCCACGGCAGACCGCGTCAAACTCGCCGCCGCTATTTTGCTGGTGGTCGGGGGGCTCGTGGCTTTTTACGGGTTGGCCAAACAACCGGTTGCTGCCCGGGTGGGTGTTTTGCTGGTGGGTTTGGCGGGCGGGGTCGCCCTTGGATTGTTCAGTGGGCCCGGTCAACGTTTGATTGCGTTTGGGCGGGACTCCTGGGCCGAGACCCAACGCGTGGTTTGGCCGACGCGTAAGGAAACCACGCAGGTCACCTTGGTCGTCTTTGGATTTGTCGTCGCGATGGCGATTTTTCTGTGGGTCGTCGATAAATCGCTGGAGTGGGTTTTGTATGACCTGCTTCTTGGGTGGAAAAAATAATGTCGAAACGCTGGTACGTCGTTCATGCTTATTCCGGGATGGAAAAAAGCGTCGCGCGCGCGCTTCAGGAGCGCATCGACCGGGCCGGTATGCAAGACCGTTTCGGCAAAATTCTCGTCCCGACCGAAGAGGTCGTCGAGATGAAGGGCGGCCAGCGCACCATCTCCGAACGGCGGTTTTTCCCTGGTTATGTGTTGGTTGAGATGGACATGGCCGATGAAACTTGGCATTTAGTCAAGAATACGGCTAAAGTAACCGGTTTTCTGGGTGGTTCTGGGTCAAGGCCTGCGCCGATTTCCGAAAAGGAAGTCCAGAAGATCATGGATCAGATGCAGGAGGGCGTGGAAAAACCCAAGCCCAAGACCCTGTTTGAGATCGGTGAAATGGTGAGGGTGCGCGAAGGCCCATTCACGGATTTCAATGGCAACGTCGAGGAAGTGAATTACGAGAAGAGTCGATTGCGGGTTTCGGTGACCATCTTTGGTCGTGCGACCCCGGTCGAGCTTGAATTCGGTCAAGTCGAAAAGCTTTGACCACCCCCGAGGAGCTGGGTGACTGCGACCCGCAGTGAGCCCAGCGTTCGTACTCAACTAGGAGATCGCCAGCCATGGCAAAGAAGATCGTCGGTTTTATCAAGCTACAGGTACCGGCTGGCAAAGCCAATCCGTCCCCGCCGATTGGCCCCGCACTTGGTCAGCGCGGGCTTAACATTATGGAATTCTGCAAGGCATTCAATGCTCAGACCCAGGGCGTTGAGCCGGGTTTGCCGTTGCCGGTGGTCATCACCGCTTACGCGGACAAGAGTTTTACGTTCATCCTCAAGACGCCGCCAGCCTCGATTCTGATCAAGAAAGCGGCTGGAATTCAGCGCGGTTCGGCCAAGCCCCATGCTGAAAAAGTCGGTCGGATCACGCGGGTGCAGGCTGAAGCCATTGCCACTCAGAAGCTGCCCGATTTGACTGCGTCTGATCTCGACGCGGCCGTGCGCACGATCGCCGGCAGCGCCCGGAGCATGGGCATTCTGGTGGAGGGCTTCTAACATGGCAGCCAGTGCAACCAAGCGCCTGAAGGCGCTCAAGGAACTGATTGATCGGCAAAAACTTTACCCGGTCGCTGAGGCGCTCGCGTTGGTGAAGCAGACCGCTCGGGCCAAGTTCGACGAGTCGGTGGACGTTGCGGTCCAACTGGGCGTTGATTCTAAAAAGTCGGACCAAGTCGTTCGCGGAGCCGTCGTGTTACCCGCCGGGACCGGCAAGTCCGTTCGCGTCGCGGTGTTCACTCAGGGCGCCAAGGCCGATGATGCACGCAACGCCGGTGCCGACATCGTTGGCATGGAAGACCTGGCCGAACGCATCAAGGGCGGTCAAATCGATTTTGATATCGTGATCGCGTCGCCCGATGCGATGCGAGTCGTCGGTGCGCTGGGCCAGATTCTCGGGCCTCGGGGCCTGATGCCGAACCCGAAGGTCGGGACCGTCACGCCGGATGTGGTGACGGCGGTCAAGAACGCCAAAGCCGGTCAGGTTCAGTACCGCACCGACAAGGGCGGGATCATTCACGCAACGATCGGTCGGGCCTCGTTTGAGCCGACCGCTTTGCAAAGTAATTTGTTGGCCTTGATTGAGGCGCTCAACCGTGCGCGCCCCACCAATGCCAAGGGGGTTTATCTGCGCAAGGTCGCGTTGTCGAGCACGATGGGGGTGGGCGTTCGCGTCGACACCCAATCGCTCTCTGCGGCGTCGGCCTAACCGCAATCACAGCACTTTGGGCCACCGTTTTGGTTTTGGTCTTGGGCACCGCGAGGTGAACCGGACTGCGATTGGAGCGTTGGGTTATCAAAGACCGCAGGGGGATGGAGATCCTCAATGGCGTTCACTCACTCCTGAATCTGCTTTCGGGCAGAAACAAGACGCGGTGATCGTGCCCTGCGCAGATGGCGTCCCCGAAGAGAGTTTCGCGTTGCAATCGGTTTGTTGGATGCCGCCTCGGCGGCCTTTGGCGATCCGCCCGCTTCGAAGACTCGACCTCGGTCGCCGAGTCGGCGCCCTGGTGTCGCCAACCACCCAACCGGGTGGCGCGTTGCCAGGCTGTCATTTTCGTGGAGTTTGACCATGGGTCTGAATCGACAGGAGAAGGCGGTTGTCATCGAGGAAGTCACGGCGCGCGTCGCCGCGGCGGGTGCGATGGTCCTCGCTGAATACCGTGGTCTGGAAGTGGGAAAGATCACCAACTTGCGTAAGCAGGCGCGTGAAAACGGCGTTTACCTGCGGGTTCTCAAGAACACGCTGGCGCGGCGTGCCGTCGCTGGAACACCATACGAGCAATTGGCCGACCAGATGGTTGGCCCGTTGATCTATGGGATTTCGGCCGATCCGGTACAGGCCGCGAAAGTGCTCGTTGAGTTTGCCAAGAGCAATGACAAGCTCGTCATCAAATCGGGTGCCCTGCCTGGGAGCGTCTTTGACGCAAACGGGGTCAAGGCGCTTGCGACGATGCCGAGCCGTGAAGAGCTGTTGGCCAAGCTGATGGGTACGATGCAGGCACCGGTGACGAAGTTCGTACAGACGCTCAACGAAGTACCGAGCAAGTTTGTGCGCACCCTCGCCGCGTTGCGCGATCAGCGCGAAGGCGCCGCCGCCTGACCCACCCTTCCGGAACCATTTTTGGCCGAGCGAGCCTTCGGGTCGCGGCGGTCACCAACCGATGCATTTTAGGAATTGAAGATGTCACTCAATAAAGAAGAAGTTCTCGACGCCATCGCTGGCATGACCGTGTTGCAGCTCTCCGAGCTGATCAAGGCCATGGAAGAGAAGTTTGGCGTGTCGGCAGCCGCTGCCGTCGCGGTTGCCGCTGGCCCCGCCGCGGCTGGCCCGGCTGCGGCTGCGGTCGAAGAGCAAACTGAATTCACCGTCATGCTTGCCGCGTTTGGCGAGAAGAAGGTTGAAGTCATTAAGGTGGTTCGTGCGGCTACCGGTCTTGGTCTCAAAGAGGCGAAAGATCTGGTGGATGCTGCACCGAAGCCCGTCAAAGAAGGGGTTTCGAAGGCCGATGCCGAGGCGCTCAAAAAGCAACTCGAAGACGCCGGCGCCAAGGTCGAGATCAAGTAAGACCTGTTGGGATCGGACGCGCAGCGGCCGGTCCCAACATTTCACAGTCCCTTTTTTTCGGGGCTTGCCGGCTAAGGGTTTGAGGCTTCAGGTCCCCTCAATCCTGTCAAGCCTTTAGCCGGCAATCTCTGCCGAACACGCACCACGGAGCGCCCATGGCCCAAACGTATTCTTTCACCGAGAAGAAGCGCATCCGCAAGAGCTTCGCCAAACGCACCATCGTCCAAGAGGTGCCGTATCTGTTGGCGACTCAGCTGGAGTCTTATCGACACTTTCTCCAGGCCGACCGCCTGGGGACCGAGCGTCAGAATGATGGACTGCAGGCCGCTTTCACCTCGATCTTCCCGATCGTTTCGCACAACGAGATGGCCCGCCTCGAGTTTGTGAGCTACCTGCTGGGGACGCCCGCGTTTGATGTGGTCGAGTGTCAGCAGCGGGGTCTGACCTTCTGTTCGCCCCTGCGCGCCCGGCTTCGCCTGGTCATCATGGACCGCGAGGCTGCCAAGCCGACCGTCAAAGAAGTCAAGGAGCAAGAAGTCTATATGGGCGAATTGCCGCTTATGACGGTCAATGGCTCCTTCGTCATCAATGGTACCGAACGCGTCATTGTCAGTCAGCTGCACCGTTCGCCGGGTGTCTTCTTTGAGCATGATCGGGGCAAAACCCACAGCTCCGGCAAGCTCCTGTTTTCGGCCCGGATCATTCCTTACCGCGGATCCTGGCTGGACTTTGAGTTCGACGCGAAGGACATTCTGTATTTCCGCGTCGACCGCCGTCGCAAGATGCCGGTCACGATTTTGCTCAAAGCCATCGGCCTGAATTCCGAGGCCATCCTCGCGCACTTCTTCGAATTCGACCATCTGCGTCTGATGAACGAAGGTGCGCGTTTGCAGTTGGTGCCTGAGCGTCTCAAAGGCGAGATCGCTCGTTTCGATATCTCTGCGCCGGATGGCACCCTGATTGTCGCCCGCGACAAGCGGGTCAACGCCAAGCACATCCGCGAAATGACAGCGGGCGGCCTGGATTCGATCGCCGTGCCCGATGACTACCTGCTGGGGCGCACGATCGCGCGTCACGTGGTGGATCCGGAGACCGGCGAAGTGGTCGCGTTGGCCAATGAGGAAATCACGCTCGATACGCTCAAGAAGCTGCGCACCGCAGGTGTTCAGGATTTCGGGACCCTGTATACCAACGATCTGGACCACGGGGCCTACATTTCCAGCACGCTGCGTGTCGATGAAACCGCCGACCAGAATGCGGCCAAGATTGCGATCTACCGCATGATGCGTCCGGGCGAACCGCCGACCGAGGATGCGGTCGAGGCGCTCTTTTACCGCCTTTTCTACAGCGAAGATGCTTACGATCTGTCGCGCGTTGGCCGGATGAAGTTCAACCGCCGGGTCGGCCGCGAAGAGACGACCGGCAAGATGACGCTGGGCAACGAAGACATCCTGTCGGTGATCAAGATTCTGGTCGAACTGCGTAATGGTCAGGGCGAGATCGACGACATCGATCACCTGGGGAATCGGCGTGTTCGCTGTGTCGGCGAACTGGCCGAGAATCAATTCCGGGCCGGTCTTGTCCGGGTTGAACGGGCCGTCAAAGAGCGTTTGGGTCAGGCCGAGACCGAAAATCTCATGCCGCATGACCTGATCAATTCGAAGCCGATCAGTGCGGCGATCCGTGAGTTCTTTGGTTCGAGTCAGCTCAGCCAGTTCATGGACCAGACCAATCCGCTGTCTGAGATCACCCACAAGCGTCGTGTCTCCGCCCTCGGACCCGGTGGCTTGACCCGCGAGCGCGCCGGTTTCGAGGTTCGTGACGTCCATCCGACCCACTATGGCCGCGTTTGCCCGATCGAGACGCCGGAAGGTCCGAACATCGGCCTGATCAATTCACTCGCGCTGTTTGCCCGTCTGAACGAATTCGGCTTCCTCGAGACGCCGTATCGCAAAGTCGATCAGGGCCACCTGACCGACCGCGTCGACTATCTGTCGGCCATCGAAGAGGGGCGCTTCGTCATCGCCCAGGCCAATGCCGATCTGGACGAGAAAGGTCGTCTGACGGGCGACCTGGTGAGTGTTCGCGTCAACGGCGAGACCCAACTCTCGGCTGCTAGCCGGGTCGATTACATCGACGTCGCACCCAGTCAGATCGTCTCGGTGGCGGCGTCGCTGATTCCGTTTCTCGAGCACGATGATGCGAACCGCGCGCTCATGGGCTCCAACATGCAGCGCCAGGCCGTGCCTTGCCTGCGACCGGAAAAACCCTTGGTGGGCACCGGTATCGAGCGCACCTGTGCGGTCGACTCCGGGACGGTCGTTACGGCACTGCGTGGCGGTCTGGTGGATTACGTTGACTCCGACCGTATCGTGGTTCGGGTCAATGATGCGGAGGCGGCAGACGGTCAGACCGGTGTCGACATTTATAACCTCATCAAGTACACGCGCAGCAACCAGAACACCAACATCAACCAGCGCCCGATCGTGCGTCAAGGCGACAGCATTGTTCGCGGCGACGTGATCGCTGACGGCGCCTCGACCGATTTGGGCGAGCTGGCCTTGGGTCAGAACATGCTGGTCGCGTTCATGCCGTGGAATGGTTATAACTTTGAGGACTCGATTCTGATCAGCGAAAAGGTCGTTGCCGACGACCGCTTCACGTCGATCCATATCGAAGAGCTCAATGTGCTGGCCCGCGACACCAAGCTCGGACCGGAAGAGATCACCAAGGACATCAGTAACCTGAGCGAGTCTCAGCTTGGGCGCCTTGATGATGCAGGGATTGTGTACATCGGTGCCGAGGTGGCCGCGGGCGATACCCTGGTCGGTAAAGTCACGCCCAAAGGCGAGACCCAGCTGACGCCGGAGGAAAAACTCCTGCGGGCGATCTTTGGTGAAAAGGCGAGCGACGTCAAAGACACGAGTCTGCGGGTGCCCTCGGGGATGGCCGGGACGGTCATCGATGTCCAGGTCTTCACCCGTGAAGGGATCGTGCGCGACAAACGTGCCCAATCCATCATTGATGATGAATTAAAGCGCTATCGTCAAGATTTGAACGATCAGCTGCGTATTGTCGAGAATGACATGTTCTCGCGGGTGCGTCGGTTCCTGATCGGTAAGCCCGTGAACGGCGGTCCCAAGCGCATCGCCAAGGGTGCCATGGTCGACGAGGCTTACTTGAGCGACCTGGATCGTTATCACTGGTTCGAAGTGCGGTTGGCCGATGAGGCGGCGGCGACCCAGCTCGAGCAGATGCGCGAGTCGATCGAGCAGCGGCGTCATCAGTTCGATCTGGCGTTCGAAGAGAAGCGCAAGAAGCTCACCCAGGGCGACGAGTTGCCCCCGGGCGTGCTGAAGATGGTCAAGGTCTATGTGGCGGTCAAACGCCGCCTGCAGCCGGGTGACAAGATGGCGGGTCGCCATGGCAACAAAGGCGTTGTCTCCAAGATCACTCCGATCGAAGAGATGCCCTACATGGCCGACGGGACTCCGGTCGATATCGTGCTGAACCCGCTCGGGGTTCCCAGCCGGATGAACATCGGCCAGATCCTCGAGACCCACCTGGGCTGGGCGGCCAAGGGCGTCGGGCGGCGCATCGACGAGATGCTGCGCAAGCATGCGCGTGCTGCCGAGATGCGCGAATTCCTCGGTCAACTCTATGACGGCACGCAGCGCGAAGGCGTGATGGCCATGGCGGACGAGGATGTCCTCGAACTCGCGTCAAACCTGACCAACGGGGTGCCGTTTGCGAGCCCGGTGTTCGACGGTGCGGCCGAGTCCGATATCGGTCGCATGCTCAACCTCGCGTTCCCGGACAGCGATCCGCGCACGGCCAAGCTCGGGTTTCGCGAGAGCAAGACCCAGGTGACGCTCTACGACGGACGCACGGGCGACGCGTTCGATCGCAAGGTGACGGTTGGCTATATGCACATGCTCAAGCTTCACCACTTGGTGGACGACAAGATGCATGCGCGCTCAACGGGTCCTTACTCGCTGGTTACGCAGCAACCGCTGGGCGGCAAGGCGCAGTTTGGCGGGCAGCGCTTTGGCGAGATGGAAGTCTGGGCGCTCGAGGCGTACGGAGCGGCCTACGTGCTTCAGGAAATGCTGACGGTCAAATCGGATGACGTCAACGGCCGTACCAAGGTCTACGAGAACTTGGTTAAGGGCGACCACACGATCGATGCCGGCATGCCGGAATCGTTCAATGTGCTGGTGAAGGAAATTCGCTCGCTCGGCATCGACATCGACCTCGAGCGCGCTTAAGTAGCGCGCTCGCAACGGACAGGAGAACCCCCATGCGTGCATTGCTGGATCTGTTCAAGCAGGTACAACAGGAAGAGCATTTCGATGCGATCCGGATTGGCCTCGCTTCGCCCGACAAGATTCGTTCTTGGTCTTATGGTGAAGTCAAGAAGCCCGAGACGATCAACTACCGCACCTTCAAGCCGGAGCGTGATGGCCTGTTTTGCGCCAAGATCTTCGGGCCAATCAAGGATTACGAATGTTTGTGCGGCAAGTACAAGCGCCTCAAGCATCGCGGGGTCATCTGCGAGAAGTGCGGTGTTGAAGTCACCCTGGCCAAGGTGCGTCGTGAGCGCATGGGGCACATTGAGCTCGCCAGCCCGACAGCCCACATCTGGTTTCTGAAGTCCCTGCCCTCGCGTCTGGGGATGGTCCTTGACATGGCGCTGCGTGATATCGAGCGCGTCCTGTACTTCGAGGCCTTCGTCGTGGTCGAGCCCGGCATGACCCCGCTCAAGCGCGGGCAGCTCATGACCGAGGACGACTATCTGGCCAAGACCGAAGAGTTCGGCGACGAATTCAAGGCCCAGATGGGTGCGGAGGCGGTGCGCGAGCTGCTGCGCGCGATCGATGTCGACCGTGAAGTCGAACAGCTGCGCACCGATTTGAAAGAATCCCGCTCGGATGCGAAGACCAAGAAATACGCCAAGCGCCTGAAAGTCCTCGAGGGCTTCCAGCGCTCCGGAATCAAGCCCGACTGGATGGTGCTGGAAGTCCTGCCCGTGCTGCCCCCCGAGCTGCGCCCGCTGGTGCCGCTCGATGGTGGCCGGTTTGCCACCTCGGACTTGAACGATCTGTACCGGCGCGTCATCAATCGAAACAACCGTCTAAAGCGCCTGCTCGAACTCAAGGCGCCCGAGATCATCGTGCGCAACGAGAAGCGCATGCTGCAGGAGTCGGTTGATTCGCTGCTTGACAACGGTCGCCGCGGCAAGGCCATGACCGGCGCCAACAAGCGTCCGCTCAAATCGCTTGCCGACATGATCAAGGGCAAGGGCGGCCGCTTCCGCCAGAACCTGCTGGGCAAGCGCGTTGACTATTCTGGTCGGTCGGTCATTGTGGTGGGACCGCAGCTCAAGCTGCACCAGTGCGGTCTGCCCAAGCTCATGGCGCTGGAACTCTTCAAGCCCTTCATCTTCAACAAACTGGAGACGATGGGGATCGCGACGACGATCAAGGCAGCGAAGAAATTCGTCGAAAATCAGGAGCCCGTCGTCTGGGACATTCTCGAGGACGTGATTCGCGAGCATCCGATTCTGCTCAACCGGGCGCCGACCCTGCACCGCCTGGGGATTCAGGCGTTCGAGCCGCAACTGGTCGAAGGCAAGGCGATCCAGCTTCACCCCTTGGTCTGCGCCGCCTTCAACGCGGACTTTGACGGCGACCAGATGGCCGTGCACGTGCCGCTGTCGCTCGAAGCGCAGCTCGAGGCGCGCACGCTCATGCTTGCCTCGAACAACGTTCTGTTCCCCTCCAACGGGGAGCCGTCGATCGTGCCGTCGCAAGACATCGTGTTGGGTCTGTATTACACGACGCGCGACAAGGTCAACGGCAAGGGCGAAGGGATGATCTTCGCCGATGTTCCCGAAGTCGAACGCGCTTACCTCAATGGAGCGGTCGAACTGGGTACGCGGATTTCGGTGCGCCTGATCGAGCATGACCTCGATCGCGAAACCGGCGTCAAGACTCCACGCCGTCGATTTGTGGAAGCGACGACCGTGGGTCGCGCGCTGATGTCGGAGATCCTGCCGGCAGGGCTCTCGTTCGATCACATCAACAAGGCGCTCAAGAAGAAGGAAATCGCGCGTCTCATCAACGCGTCGTTTCGCAAGTGCGGCTTGCGCGAGACCGTCATCTTCGTTGACCGCTTGATGCAGACGGGATTTCGCCTCGCCACCCGCGGGGGCATCTCGATTGCCATCGACGACATGCTGATCCCTTCGCGCAAAGTTGGCATCCTTGCCGAGGCCGAAGCCCAGGTCAAAGAGATCGAACAGCAATATGTCTCGGGTCTCGTGACCCAGGGCGAGCGCTACAACAAGGTGGTCGATATCTGGTCGAAGGCCGGCGACGAAGTTGGCAAGGCCATGATGGACCAGCTCAAGGTCCAGAAGGTCATCGATCGCGAAGG
>Ga0114975_10003651_pt1 | contig 10217 bp, 10 predicted proteins | sample S_130626_EF_Meta_FD_87031 | JGI IMG/M metagenome (GOLD analysis project Ga0114975, IMG submission 87031) | Freshwater microbial communities from Lake Simoncouche, Canada to study carbon cycling - S_130626_EF_MetaG | ecosystem: Environmental > Aquatic > Freshwater > Lake | place: Lake...
CCTTTTTCTAAAAAATCTTGTGAATATTCTAAATATATATAGTTGTTATCATTATTGGTAAAATATTTGATTAATTGCTCATATTTATGTAACGTAAAAATATTTTTATTATTTAAGATGTTTGGACTATGAATATATTCTAATAATTTCATTCGTAGTAGAATATATTCTTTATTCTTTATTATATTTCTAAGTTTTTTATTCTATATCTTTATTACACGAATCTACAACGTCTAATGTGCACCATAATTTAAATAATTCTTCGTTCGGTTTAATATTTTCTGCGCCACAAATGATGCTATATACAATTTCATCAGGATATCCATTGTTAAAAAATGATTTGCATCCCCATTTTTCAATATTATTGAATATAGCTCCTATATTCTTACGAATCATTCCAGATAATTTCTTATTATATATCATCAATGAACTAAGTGTTTGAGGTATATTAATGCCAATATTATTTATAATTTGGTCGATTGCGTTCCAATGCCAGTTTGAAGGTGACTTATTATTTTCGTCCGATAAGCCAGGAATAATAAAATCCATATTAGATTTATAATATATATCCCATAAAAATGTGAAATCTTTATGAAAAACAACATCACAATCAAATGACATTGTATGTTCAAATGGACTATAAAAGGATTGAAATATTTTTGGATAAAATCCATATTTATGCCATTCATTATTGATATTTATATTAGGATGTATGAAGGGGTCTAAATGAAAATGTATCAAATTACAATTTGTAGTATCTGTTAAATGTTCCGATAATTTTTTAATATCATCGGTTAAAATACAAATATGTCGGGTCTTGTCAAATTTACGTATGCTATTCACTAAACGAGTCGCCAATTTAAAATATAGATCTTTACCAAAACAACAAAACATATATCCTTCATTTAATGGATTATATATCGTCATACTTGTTATATTATAACAAAATTCTTTATTACATTTCCAAAACTTTAAATAAATCTTGGATACGATTCAAATAAGTATGTTTTTCTCGAACGATTTTCATTTGTTCTTTTATCAAGTCGTGGTTATTTAAATGTGGAATAGCATCATAAAATAATTGTGCTTCATTATCATTATAAATCACTTTTTGTTCTAATAATTCATATGCGTGTTTCGAATTGGTGATACCCAAATGACCATAACTAATGGATTTGAATAATCTACAAGCAATATATCCATTTTGTTTATGACACGTTCCAGTTTCACCCAAAGCTATTTTATAAGGATCGCCAGAAGAACGAAAATCAGGTGACATTATGGATTTCATTGTTTGTTCTTGTACTACTTCAAAGGGTAAAGGATTCGTCCAAGGGTCATTTACGATAATATCAATATTATGTTTGACACATTCATTAAAAAATAATGCTATTTCTCGAGTGTTTTCGTGGTTTGCGCTTCCAAACCAATATATTTTATTTTCTTTCGGGTATGATATATATTCTTCTTTGATTTCTTCTGGTAATAAATCGGTGGCCCAACAAGTATAAATGCATTCATATTCCATAGGAATAGGATTATCGTGATGTTTTGCTATTCCGCCATTATTTGAAAGTTTTTCATAATAGGTACAATCGCTTATTTTCGTACATTTTGATTTATCTAATACATAATTATAATTACAATCTTTGATAGAATCTACCAAATATCGAATTTCAACAAAGCGTTTTACATTACCAATATACACTTCTGGATTTCTTGCGATATGTACAAAATAAGTAGACGTTTCCATAATAGGAATATTATTATCTGCATATCCTTCGGTGATAAATAAACAATTATTATAATCAAAATCGACGGGAAAATTATTGTCACTAAACCAATGGGTTTCATATCCTAATGCAGTAAAAGCTTTGACCCAGCCATAATGAATATAACTATGTGTATGTGTATGTAACGGAAATCCCCATACAATTACTTTTGAAAACGGTTTCGTTTGTTGTGATAGTATGTTTAATAATAATATTGGTTTATTGTTATTGGTAACTAAGGCAAAAGCATCTTTAAAATTATTATGTATAATTGCTAATGCTAATTGTTCATTATTTATATTTGAATTTTTTAACATAACATTTACAAAAATTTCTTCAACCTGTTCTAGCATAAATAATATAACTGATTTATTGCCGCCAAACATACCACCATATATTAGATTATCCGCTTTCCATATAAAATTGTTATTTATATTATAAGTTAATATATCTTCTCTACATTGTGCTATAAATTTATTATCATTCTGTTTTATAATTTCAATTCCTAGGTCTGACGGAAATGGAGAATGTATATTTACATCTTTAAAGAATCGTGAAGCTCCTGCATCTAACCAGAAAAAATGAGTGCTTTGAAAGGGGTTCAATTCACTGGCTAAATATAAAAAATGAAATTTTGAATATTGAATAATATTATATTCTGGCAAAAGACATTCCACTCGATTTGGAGAGGTAATTTTATTTTTATATTCATTGCTCTCAATTATAGTTTTCATTTGGTCATAATATTTATAGAAATATAAATTATTGAAAGTCATTATCATAATATAAGTGGCATATGTTGGATTACGATGTTGTATAAAAAAGTCTTTGAATTTTTCTTCAGTTACAATGAACATATTACAATTTAATTGCATGGTTTCTTTTATCCAAACAAGATATTCATCTAATTTCCTACCATCACCTTTTTCTTCCCGATTTATATCAAAGAAGGCAGTGACAATAGTTATTGGGTTTTCCATTATAATATATAAATATTTGTTTTTATATATTTTATTGAAATGTTCTCGAATATTTTCCGAATGTTCTCAAATGTTTATTATTCTTTATGAAAAACTTGGGAAATAATATATATGGATAGTCTATATATTTTAGCATAATAATGGAATATCAATCTAATAATACAATGTATGGTGTAGTACAAGGAGTGGCTTATGGACAACAAGAAAGAGTCGATGAATTAAATGACCGTATATCATCTAGACATTTTCCAGATGTACCATTACAGCCTAATTATGACCCACGTCCAGTGCCTACCAAATATTCTATATTTCCAATCGTCGATAGAAAAAAACCAGTAAAGGAAGTCGCTTTACCTTATCCTAGTTATTCAACTACTTATTTTAATCCAGGTACTGCCAGAGCACCACCATCGGGGTTCTTATCGAATGTTGATACCGAAACTATATTACGTAACCAAACATTTGCATTACAACGTGCAGACCAAAGCGTGTATGTGCCATCATCGACCAGTGATTTATATAAAGTGGATATTGTATCTAAACCTGCCGAACAACCATATCCACTACTATTTTCTAGATTTGCCTTTGATAATAAAGTACATCCAAATAATGAATCTGGAAACATCGGAAATGAAATATTTTTCAATCATACGAGAACCCAATTGCGAAATAATATGTAAATGTTCTCAATATAATTTATAACGAAATATTATAAGATGTTTGAAACAATTTATACTATTCTAAAATCAAAAAATAGTGGATCTTTTTATTTGAAAGTTCTCGTTTCATTGTTTATTATTTATATTTTATATTTGGTTCTGGTGAAATTTAAGAGACCTGATCGAGAACCTGAAGGATTTACTCAAACCGAACCTTTTGTTTTAAAAAGAAATGATAAAATATATGATGATTTTTATTCACACGTGTATGACGATATTCATATACCCAAACATAGGGTGGGTTTTGAATTGATGCATATGATTAATATAACAGAACCAAGTTCTCAAAATAGCGTGTTTTTAGACATAGGTTCTGGAACAGGTAATGTCGTAAATGAATTGAAAGAAGCAGGTTATAAGGTATATGGTATTGATAAATCACAAGATATGGTAACGAAGTCCGAAGAAAAATATCCCAAATGTGATTTTAAATGTGCCGATGTGAAAGAACCAATGACATACGAAAAATCCATATTTTCACATATTATTTGTACTTATTTTACGATTTATCATTTTGAAGATAAGAGAACTTTCTTCGAGAACTGTTATTTTTGGTTAAGACCCAATGGATATTTGATACTACATTTAGTAGATAAACAAAAATATGATACCTTAGCCCCAGTTGCAAAATTAAGTTTGGAAAAGAATCCTCATAAGTTTGAAAGTTCTCGAATTACTGATTCTATTGTAGAATTTCCTGATTTCGAATATAAATCTATTTATAAATTCGAGTACAATTCAAATAGAGTAAATAAAACTGAAGTATTTAAAGATAATAAAACAACCAATATTCGCCAAAATGAAGAAACACTTCATATGGAGAACCCGGAAGAAATATTATCTATTGCATCGAATGTGGGATTTATTATAAAGGGTAAATTCGATATGAAAGAATGTAATGATGACGAGAACCAATTTATTTATATTTTGGAAAAAATTTAAAAAAGTAACTTAAAAATTCATTTCTATACTGTTATTATAGATATGAATAATTGTCATCGAATGTATAGCGAACCGCCCGAATATGACTATAATTATATATATTATGATTGTTTTTATGACAATGATATATTCAAATATATCGAGAACAAAAACATTCATAGAGCTCAAAATATTACACCCTTTTCAAATGATAAACCAATGCCATTCAGGGATGATCGGGTGAGATTAAGAGTGCATAAATGTTATCCCAAAGCTTCGCATCCTTTTATTTTGTATGCCCAATACTCAATGTGCTAATAAATATCTACTATTTTATTATATATAATAGTAGATGGTTGATATGGATCATATGGATAACGTAACATTTTCATTATCGGATGATATTTCAAAGAATTTAGTAATGCAGACGAATACAAATGATGTTTCTAGTAATGCATTGGTAGTAAGTACAAATGGATGGACACCCGAAATTATCAAAATTTTAGACAAAATAAGAATCAATAGTATGAAAATGTCAGATTACCATAATAAACGTTATCATACTTATAAATATTATTTTTATTATTATACTCGAATTCCATTAATCGTGTTGAGCGGAATAAATACCTTCGTGGCGATTGGATTACAACCATTTACAACACAACAAAATATTTCTGTTATAAATGCATTATTATCATTATTTTGTGGAGTGATTACCAGTATTGAATTATTGATAAATTTACAGAAAAAGATGGAAACTGAACTACAGTCACATAAGGAATATTATAGACTAGCGGTTTTCATCTATAAGGTTACAAAATTAGATCAACAAGATAGAGCTACGGAAGGTAAAACTTTTTTGAATGCTCGTATAAGCGATTATGATAAACTAATTATTAGTAGTAATGTAAAGGATGCTGACTTTAATATCAATGATGATGAATTCGTAGATGTAGTCATAGATAAACCAAAAACGAACATAAAAATAATAAAGGAGACATGTAAAAAAGGAATACGAAAATTAAGTAGTTTTCATTCAGAGTCACTGCATTAAATATTATCATATATTTTACTAACTCTATGATAATATTTTATCGAATATATTTACCAGAACGAGCGAATGAATCCACTACGAAAATGATAAACATACCTAAAAATGTATATAATATAAATTCTTCGGTGATATTATTAGTTTTTTCGGTTTGTTGTTCTTCTAATAAATGGATCATATAATTTATTTTTTCCATAACCTTATCATTTGCGATACCGCTCATATCGATGGTTTTAGGAGCATTAAATTTCAAAGGTTGTTCATAACTCATTCTATAATTACTTAGATTCGTGATATGAGCATCATTTGCTGAATAATTGATATCTTTTTGTTGGTTGATAGCATTTAGATAAGAAATCTTAGGAACACTATATTTGGGGATATCAGTATTATCGGTGATGTCTTTTTTGGAGTTCATGGAAGGATTAGGTAAAGGATTGAAATTACCCATTCTATCATCATTGTTATCGATCGCTGTTATTTTATTCAAAATATCATTCACACGTGTATTGCGTTCATTTACTAATCTTTGATTATCTTCAATGCTAGTGGGTTGTAAACGAGGTGAAGGTTCTTCTTGTGCTACATAATCATCCGAATCAGATTGAACAATCGGATTCTTCTTAATAGTACGTCGCATAGTAGATTGTCGTTTTTTATTAGAATTATTATCATCATTTATCCATGTTGAAGCAGTTGTAACTAAAGACATAATTTATATATTATTTTATATTTATACTTAAAATTTAAATAGATTTTATTCTTCCATAAAATTACGTTATTGAACCAAATTTTATTCTTCCATAAAATGTGCTAAATAAAATGTTTTTATAATATAGTAAGAAATGGAAGCAATAATTAATCAATTTATTCCAATAATTATAATCTTTATATTATTATCACATCCAGAAACAGTAGCAAAGTTCAGTCATTCTATTTTAGGGAAATTTATAGCAGTATCTCTCATTATTTATTATAGTTCTTTGAATAAATACTTGGGTATCTTGGTATGTGGTTTAGTTATATTTTATTACCAAACCGATTATGTAGAAGGTTTTGGTTTATTACAAAAAGAAGGATTGGAGAACATATATCAAAATCCATTCATTGATAATGCAATCATCGATAATGTAATCGAGACCACTGGTAACAATATCACTACTTTATTGAATAATAGTTATAAACAATTTACCTATTATACTGATTTATATAAAGATCTTCCTAAACCAGTAGTAAGTTCTCCATCCGAAACCGAATTTCGTAAAGAATATTGTGATGAAAAGGGTAATGTCACCTATAAAAATTCCATTATCAATTTAGAAATGATATCCTTTTTATTTCCAGAATTAAAGTTCGATAAGGGTAAATGTAATCCTTGTACTCCGACTTGTAAGTTCTCGATAATTGAATCGAAATTAGAAACCGAAGAAAAAATGAAACCAATTAGTACAATAATGTGAAAAATAAAATATCGATATAATGTAGTATGAGTAAAATAGAAAAGCTACCACCGATTGGAAAATCCATAAAAGAACTATTTAGTTATTTACACGAAAATGTTACACATTTAAATAATAGTAAATTATTTGCTGGGTTGATGATAATCATATTGAATATCGCATCCAAGTTTGTGACCTTTAAATTAAGTAAAACGATGGAAGGATATTTAAAATATACATTTAGTAAGCAAATCTTGGTATTTGCAATGGCTTGGATGGGTACCAGAGATATTTATGTGGCTTTCATAATGACATTATTTTATATAATAATGACTGAATATGTATTAAATGAAACCAGTATGTTTTGTTGCTTACCTGAACAATTTACGGATTATCATGTTTCATTGGTAGATAATGATACATTAACCGATGAGGATATTAAGAAGGCTAAGGATGTTTTAGATAAACTCATAGAGAAAAATAAGAATTGTACAGCGAAAGAATCGAAATAAAAAATATAATGATAATATAAGTATTGTAAGAATAATTATATTAGATGAATTTTGATATTGAAGAATTGAAAATAGTAATGAATACGAATATTAAGGATACTAAAATACCATTGACTAGTTCAATCCTATATCATCCAGATATAAAAGATAAATCAAATTTAAATTTAAACGAATACCCCTATTTTACATTTGATGTAGTATATCCGAAAAGTACATTGGAATATTTATCTTATCCAGAACGTGTCAAATTTTTTTTCAATAAAGAAGAATTTCAAGAACGCTTAAATGCTTATTCTGGAAAAGTATTGAAAAACGTAACAGAATATTCAGGTAGTTCAACCGACAATGTGAAGAGATATGAAGAATATTATAAGGAGCGAGATTCAAATATTGAAGAAAACATATTGACGATGTTGGAAATATTATTACCAACAAAATTCCCTGCGATTAATGATTTGACTACATCATATGATATTATATTTGGTAAGTGGTCATATCGTCCATTTACATTGAATCCAATTATTAAACGTAATTTTTCATATATTAAGAATGGCGGTAAAACCTATACATTTAAAAAAATAGTATGGTTAAATGATATTATGAATAATCCTGAGTATAAAAAATTATTAGAAGATTATCGAAAGTTCGATGTATGGGCTCAAGAAGAAATTGGGCGTAAATCAAATTCGTTTAATAAATCACTTGAAAAAACATTGAATCACGTCGATGATTTTCTTCATTATACACAAGAAATTATAGATATAGTTAGTAATGCATTTAATTCTACTAATAGTAGTCAAACACTAGCTTTAATGAAATCTGATAACTCAGTGCCTTCCTTTTTTAATAATGTATTGAAACCAATACTAACGATATATTATTTAATAAAACGTATAAATGGCATTGATTATGAATTTATTCAAAAAAATATGAAAAAATATAATATTGAAACTGTTAGAAATTTGTCGTCAAATGCTCTTACCATAAATATGAATCAAATAATAGCTAGAATTAATGATGAATATAAAAAAGATTCTGAAAAAGATGTTTTAATTGAAAAATTATTATATATTACTAAAAATACAATATCGCAAATAACTGACGACGACAATTTTTTATATACAGTTAGTATTAGTACTCGGTATACAGAATATACAACAATCCCTAGTAATGATACTAACTTTAAAAATTATATTGAAAAAATGAATTCTATTATTAAAAATATAAATAATAATGAGAACGATACTGCTTTTCAAAAATACAACTTTATATTGGATTTAAAAACCAAGCCATACTCCTATATGCAACAACATTATGAAAGTATATTATGGAGGGAAGGACAACAATATCGTAATTTTGCATATATCACGATGAGTCAATATCGTCGTCCATTAAGAGAATCTACCAATGTGCAGTTACAAAATTTATTAAATATGGAAGACATCGAAACTACTAAAGATTGCTATGAATTTTTAAATAAAATTTATAAGCATTATATGAAAAATGATAGAAGCATAAAATTTGATTCTGATGAACAAAAACAATTAAAAGTGGATTTGAACTATGTGAATACGAATACAACATCAGGGCAACGCAGAGAAATACAAATCTTGGTGGATTTTATTGAAGATGAAGTCAATGATGAAAATATGAATAGTTTATTTTGTCCGTTTGTAGGAGAACATTTGGGCAATGAATTTGAATATTTATTTCGTATGTATCGATTTGGTAAAGTTGGTAAAAAAAATCCCGATTATTGGAAAATAAACAAAAATCGAATGTTATTTTCGGTGGAAAAAATGAATAGTGAATTCTTGAATCGTCAGAGTTCTATACAGAAACCTGTACAAAACCCTCTTCAAAACCCTGTGCAAAACGTTGTAAAAAATAAAACCAGAGAACAATTAGATTCATTTTTTATGGATAGAATTATGAATGGTGATAAAGATATTCAAAAAAATGTTGAAGAAATGAATAAATATAATATAAAAGAGCAATTGTTTGATAATAATATATTGAATAAAATTAAAAAGGATGAACCTACTTTATATAGATTAATCGAGCGTTGGAGTGAGAAAGAAGAAAAACGAGACAATAAATTATTAGATGATTTGATTAGACAAGTCGTTGGATATAAATCGAATATCGAAGTAGTCGAAAATCAATTGTCTCGACAAAATATAATAAATAATGCTGAAGAAATTAATAATAAAAATTATCAAAGAAGTTTATATAAATTTTATATGGCGATTGCTGATAAGTTAAAACAGTCTGAAGAAAAAAAGATGGAAACAAATAGTAAAGTACAGCGGTATATCGGCGGAAAGAATGACTATGCAAAGAATGACAGTAGATTCAATGGCTTTATCACCAGAAAATATAAAAAACTTAGTAAAAAATATACAGCTAAGATACTTCGTCAATGTAAATAAATAAAAATATTTTTATGAACAATGAATATTTTTATTTCTATTTCTTATAGAATACTGCCTTTCCTTCTTTGAATTCACCTATTTCATCACCAACATCTTCATTTTCATCAATCGCATAGATTTTTCCACTTTTTTCATTTGTAGTATAATATGCCTTACCTTTAATTTTTATTTCGAATACTTCTTCTTCCAGGGAACCTACGGTTCCCTCGGACGCTCCCTCCCTGTCTTCTTCTTCATCGACTTCTTCTTCTTCAGCTTCTTCTTCCTCGACTTCAGCTTCCTCTTCTTCTTCAGCTTCCTCTTCTTCTTCCTCGACTTCTTCTTCCTCGACTTCTTCTTCCTCGACTTCTTCTTCTTCAGCTTCTTCTTCCTCGACTTCTTCTTCCTC
>Ga0114975_10003653_pt1 | contig 10214 bp, 15 predicted proteins | sample S_130626_EF_Meta_FD_87031 | JGI IMG/M metagenome (GOLD analysis project Ga0114975, IMG submission 87031) | Freshwater microbial communities from Lake Simoncouche, Canada to study carbon cycling - S_130626_EF_MetaG | ecosystem: Environmental > Aquatic > Freshwater > Lake | place: Lake...
ATTGGTTTACAAAGGTAAGATAAACTTTTCAATTTGTCAAACTTTTTATAAACTTTTTTGGAAATTTAGTGTCTGTTTCTTTAATGACTAAAGTCAGGAACCATATTAACAACACTCCCTCTTTCATAGTTCAGGGGTTATTTCCAATTGTTTCACAATAGTAATTTAAATTTTTCAATTTGTCAAACTTTTTGTGAAAGTTTTTTTTAAGATACTTCACTGGAAACCTTATAACTTTTCTTATCAGCTTATGGGTTAAGTACTCCTCTTATGGTATCTTATTGTACTCCAATTGGTTGCGAGTGCAGGATTCGAACCTGACGTGCCCTTCACAGGACTTTGGGTTATGAGCCCAATGAGTTTGTCCACTACTCTAACTCGCCATATCGTATTTTTGTAAAAATAAATTAAATTCTTGTTTTACAAAATTAGGATTATATCTACCCATATCTTTTATAATATGATATTTATAACCACATTTTTTAATTTCATCAATTTTAATTTTATCTCTACTTTGAACTTGTTTTAATGAGTGTTGTTTTGTTATTTTTTTATAATGCCACACACCATTCCACAATATCGCAATTTTTTCATTTGTTAAAATAACATCAGCATCCCACCCATTAAAGATAGATTGATTAGATAATACATTTGAAAATTTTTCACAACACAAATCATAAAAAAGAGATTCGTTTTTACTTCTTTTACTTTGTATTGAGTTTCTACCTCCTAATGAACCAGAACATTTGTAATTACAACATTTTCTTTGTGAATTTTTATCACATTGAAAAAATTCATTGCAAGATATACATTTTCTTTTTTCAAAGAAAATTTCTTTTTCTTTTTTAGGTTTGTCTTTTAATGTTTTTGAAATTTTATTTTTTGTATCAATATTGTGTGTCCTACCATTAGCACATTTAAGCGAGCAATTTTTTTTATATTTACCTTTTGAAAAATTATTTTCAGAAATTAAAATTTCAAATATTTTTCCACACTTTTCACAATTTAATTGTTTTTTATATTTTGGATTCAACAATGATTTTGTTGAAAGCATTTTTTTTAAAATTTCATTTTTTTTTGGATTTAATAAACAGTTTCGTTTATGTGCCCCTGGTTGTCCATTCTTTTCAAACTGAAAAGTTTTATTACAATATTCACATTCATAATTATACATATACTTATTTCCTCAAAGAACTTCATTTTTAATTAATGTCCCACAAAGATAATTATTTCTTTTGGATAAACAAGTACTTGTGGGACATTTTTGAGACTTTCATCTCTTTTGTTTCACAATTATAAAACATAATTCTCATTATGTCAATTTTTTTATGAAACTTTTGTTTGGGGATGTATCCTCTCGGATATGAATATATAAATATAGACAAATACACCAAAAGTCAAATATAAATAATAATTATTTTCATTATCATCTTTATCACACAGGACTATTTATAGATAATGAAAGTAAAAATCAATAAAAATATCTTTAAAGTTAAAACATTAGTTGACAAAGAATCTCAGTCTATCGGTATGATGGGTAAGAAATTTGATAATACCTTTAACGGATTATTATTTTTAATGGGTGGTAAGAAACAATGTTTTTGGATGAAGAATTGTGTCATCCCTTTAGATATTATAATAATTAAAAATAACGCAATAATTAATATCCACAGTGATTGCCCACCTTGCACAGATGAATTTGATTGTCCTTCTTATTGTGGACGAGGAAATATTGTATTAGAGGTTAATGGAGGTACGTGTGAAAAACTTAACATACAACCTGGTGATACCGTTGAGTATCTACTTTATTAACTTTATACTAAATCTAACTCAGTTTGTTTCTTTAAATCAACAAAGTGTTGAACTCTTTCCCTTGAAACTTTACAATAATTTTCACTTAATTCAATTCCAATCCATTTTCTTCCACTAATTTCTGCTGCCGCCATACTTGTTCCACTACCACAGAATGGGTCAAGAACAATATCATCACGATAGGTAAGAATCTTTATTGCTTTCATTGGGATGTCCATTGAAAAAGTTGCTTTGGTTTGTTGTCTGGTGTCTGCAAAATATTCCCATTGACCATATACCAAATCCATAAACTCTTTCTTGTCTTCATCTTGATAAACAATTTTCTTTTTAATTGTTCCATCCTCTTGCTCAACCCCCATTGGTTCTCCAATCCATTGTGGTACACCTTTAACTTTCTTGATACGGTCTTTCTTGTATGCCAAGATTACACATTCCTTTGGGTTATAGATATAAGGGCTGGAAGGACTCATCCACGAACCCCAAGCCGTGGTCTTACTTCTGTGTGGTGATTGCTCATCAAGGTCAACCAACCCATAGAACTGGTACCCCACTTCTTTCATAACTGACCAAAACTCCGACATAAATAAGATTCTTCCACCCCTATCTTGAACATTCACCTCGTAAGGAATGTTCACAGCAATTCTACCATCATTTTTTAAGACACGGAAAGATTCTGTTAACCATTGTTTAGTAAACTCCCAATACTCTTCCATAGACATTCTATCATCGTGAGTATCATAATCAATTCCAACATTATAAGGTGGACTGGTCACAACTAAATCAATCGTATTTTCAGGAAACTTAGACATTTCGTCAATACAATTTCCATTTATAATTTTTCCTGTTTCTAACATTTTATAAGTTTTTTTCTAAATTACTAATTTCTCTTTCTAAATACCAAAGAGCTTTCTTTAGGTCTTGAAGTTCTTCATCTTTATTTTTTTTTCCTGCCCTTGAGACATATTTTACAGTATTGCCAAGATGGAAATTTAAATCCCAAGCCTCAATTACTTTTATTACTTCATACGGATTATCTTCACCACCATAATGGTTAGGATGATTAACTTGTTCTGTCATATTATTCTTCTCTATATTCTTTTAATAATTCATCATTAGATAATGCTTTATATTTTTCATTTAACTTACTGGTATTAATATCATCATACATAACGTGTAGTGTTGAATCCAAATCTTTAGCTAAAGATAATGACTCAGAAATAACATTAAGGATTCTATATGGATTCGCATTGGATGCTGGTCTTCTATCTTCAAGATAACCTTTCCAAGTTTCCCCAACACTCTTTGGAACTCTGATTGATGCTCCTCTATCAGATACTCCCCAACTGAACTTATCAATTGATTGTGTCTCATGTTTACCTGTTAATCTTAAATGATTGTCTGAACCGTAATTTTCAATATGTTCTTTTGCTCTTGATTCAAACACTTTGAAGATTGATTTGAAATACTCTTCTCCACCTTGTTCTCTCATTCTTTTGTTTGAAAAGTTTGTGTGAAGACCTGAACCGTTCCAATCACCATTTGTTAATGGTTTTGGATGTAATTCAATTTGATAACCGTATTTCTCGGCAATTTTGTAAAGGAAATAACGAGACATCCATAAGTCATCAGCTGCCATTACTTTACCTTTTGCAAACACTTGGTATTCCCATTGTCCTAATGCAACCTCAGCATTGGTTCCTTCAATATTAATACCATACTTAAGACACATATCTAAATGTTCTTCAGTTAGATTTCTTCCAACCATTTGACCTCCAACACCACAATAGTAAGTTCCTTGAGGGTCAATGATTCCACCATTATTAAATCCGATGATTGGTTTATTATGACCTGAACGGATAAAGTATTCTTGTTCAAATCCAACCCAAAAATCTTCATCTTCTTCACCCAATTTCGCTCTGTCGTTTGTTTCGTGAACTTTACCTTGACTATCCATTACTTCACAAAGAACATATACAGTACTGTATTCAGAAATCAAACTCTTAACATAAACTTTAACGGGTTTCAAATAACAATCCGATGAATACCCTTCTGCCTGTCTTGTTGAAGACCCGTCAAATCCCCATTCAGGAATATTTTTAAGGTCTTCCTCATTAGTTAACTCAATAACTTTAACTTTACTTCTTAAGTTTGGCTCTGTTTTATATCCATCTAACCAAACATATTCTAAACGAATTTTCATAGATTATTAGTGTTTCTTTTTAATCGTTGCTTCTTCGGGTGATTGAGTAGTTGTTTTTTCTACATTACCATTCTTCCAAGTTTTATATTCTGATTTTGGTGCGTATGCCCAAAAACCAGTCTTAACTCTTAATTCTGCGTTGGCTTCATCTACTCTTTTCATAGTTCCAACATCCATTCCTTTAATTGATTTAATACACTTCATTGTTTTTTTCCTCCATGCTTATTTTTTTATTTTTTAATTACAACTTCAACCTTATCTTTTTTGTGATGGTAATGTACAAACCTAACTAATGATAAAGTATTCTCAGGATTACCATCAATTTGATTAATTGATATCTCAATCGTTGATTTTCCTGAATACAATTCATATTCAATGTGGTCATACACCGCAACAGGTCTATTGTTACGAAGTATCGTATCACCGATTACTGACCATTCGGTCTTTTCATTTTCAGATAATAGATGTCTATCCGTCATACATCCAAAAATTAATGTTGAGCAAAAAGCTCCAACTAACATAACTAATTTTAAATTTTTCATATTATTTCTCCTCATTTTGTTTTATTATTAGTAAAATTTCTTCATCACTTTTTCCTTCATCAAATAAGTTATTGACCATTAAACTCTCATCATCTTGAAAGATAAGAGCATCACTATTTCCGTAATATTCTTTTAACCTCCCTGATTGGAGTGCCCTTAATGTTGATTGGTAGTTTACGTATCGCTTATTAAATCCCACATTACAATTGTAATTGAAATATAATTAAGAGTCAAATTTTTTTGTTGTTCCGATGTTAACAATTTGAAAAATATATGCCATAATTTTTCTTTTCATAATTGGAATGATGGTTTGTTCCATTGGAAAATCCTGATTACATTTCATTTGAAAGATAGGTAATTCTAATTTGTGAATGGTTTTTTTGAAGGTTGAGTTGTTTTCAATTATAGACACTAAAGTAACATCTTCAGGAGTATTTTCATATATTTTATTGAGATTTGTCCTGTTGATAGCATTATCTCCTTTATTTTCTACTTCGTATTCCCAAACATAAATTTTATTTTCTTTTTTTCCGTAATAATAAATGTATCCAAAACCAGAATCTAATTCACTTTTATTCTTTTTTATTGAGATTTCAATACTATCAAAAGCAATATCCCAAATTGATTTGGCAATGTTAAACGTATCTAACAATTTACCATTAGAATATTTAATTGTTTTTTTTAATTCTCCAACCTCTTCTTCAGATAATTCTCTTGGGTTTTTTGGATATAAATCCTTTAATAAAATTTCATCATCACAAGATTTGAATTTTTTATCTGTTAAAAGTAATATATTCTCCTTAGTTAGGGATTGTATGTTAGCCAAATGTAAAGATAACTCAACAAAATCAGGATATATTTCAAATTTATCTAAATTTTTTTCACACTTTTGAAGATAATCTAAAAGGGTATATTTGTTATATTCAAAATCTAAAGGTTCTTTCATCATCCATTCAGGATTTAACTTAAATGGCATTTTCTTTTTTCTTCCCATATCCCAATAATAATTAAATTTAATCTTTTAATCAATTCTCATTATATAATATAATTTGTCTTCAACATATACCTCATCGGCATTACCATCATAAGTATTCATAGTATGACCATAACCATCAGTATCAATAACACCATAAATAAAATCATCCTTATTAATATAATCCGAAATATCTAATCCCCACTCCGTCATAAAACTTTCAATATTATTTTCCACATCGGAAAGTCTGTTTTGGATTGTATCGTCAATTAAATCCTCAGGAAAATCACCTTCAGGGTCATCTTCAATTTCAGTTATTTCATCATTAATCTCATTAATATTTTCATTCAACTCATCAATTTTTTCTTGAATATCATCATCATTTTCACCATCCATATCATTTTCTAATCTCTCAATCAATCCTTCAATTTGAGATATTTTACGTCTAAAAATTTCAATCTTTTCTTCTTGCGAATCAGATAACATTCTTTGACTATCTTCAAAATATGACTCAGGACTATCCCTAACATCTTGTTCAAAAAGTTCTTCAGCATAACTTAATACTGCGTCTTCATCAATATAACCACTGGCAAATCCATCACTAAACCCATTATATCCTATATCATCAATCAAATCATCAACATAAGTATAACAACTACTTTGCATTTGATACTCGTCACCAACCGCATAAGTTCTATCCGCAACATCTGGACTATCAATAACCTCAAACTTAGTTAAATCATAATGTTCTCCTGTTGGCACTATATTATAAACATCAATATTCTTTTGTAATTCCGATAATTCATCCTCTAAATCACTAATCTCATCCAATAAATCTGTTCTAACTTCTTCATCATTATCGTATTGACTCTGTAATTCTTGGATTTTGTTTTCAATTCTTGCAATTTCACCCCTATCTTCGTTAGTCATCACACTAACATCACTCGTATCAACTAACCAATCTAACAATGCATGAGCTTTAAGACCATCTTCAGGACAACCAGGTCCTAATTCCCATTCATTATCCAATCTTCTTTCTTGGGCTTCTTCTCTTCTGTCATTTAAAATTTGTTGATATCTTAATCTTCCCAATCTTTCTGCCTCTTTCTTAGCCAATTCCCTGTCAGCATAAATTTTAATCTGTTCTGGGTATTCGGTATTAAGATATTCATCAATAGATGATAGTATTTCATTTAACTTGTTTGTATTGTATATCCATCCACTTTTAATGGTTTCATCTTTAGCATCATAATATGTCTTATCACCATCAAATTTTCTAAGAAGAGCCACCTTATAAAATGGGTCGTTTGTTGGTAATGATGTATCTAAAATATAAAATAACTTACCATCTTCATTATATTTTTTGAAGTGACTATCAGTTTCCGCGGCGGTACACCATTTGGTTCCTTTACCATAATAACAAGAAGAGTCGTGAGTTAACGGATTAACAACAAAATATCTTCCATCATTATAAACAACATTACCACCCTCAACCTTATTAACCGTTCTTCTTTGTCTTACCTCATATTCACTAATTGCCGATAATAATTGTCCAATACTTTTATATTGGAAGATATCTGTTATAGGTAAGTTTGTTGATACCTTTTCAAACTTAGTTAACGCATCGGTAACTTTTTGAAGGTTTTCATCAAAATTAACAACATCCAAAGTTTTTCCAACCCAGTCCAAATATTTTTGTGGGACATCACTTACAATTTTTTCAGCATTTTCATTACCAAATTTTTGAGAATACTTCGCCTTGAAGTCATCAACCCTACCTTCCTGTATTAATTTTAAAAAATCCATATTGTTTTTAATTGATAAATATTCATTTAACCATATATTTCAACAAAGATACTATTTATTATTACTATAACAATAAACTAACCTAAATAAAAATACTATGGGATGCGGATGTAAAAAAAATGACCAATCACAACAGCCAACTGTTCAAGAGGTTCAACAAGCTCAAGCTCAAAAACAACAGACCAACGAAAGCGTTAAGTCTGCGATTAAAAAGACAATTGAGAAGTACTATAACGTGAATAAAACAAACAAGTAATATTCTTACGTTTATCAAAATTATTAAAGGGACAAAATATTGTCCCTTTTTTTGTATTTATATATTATGGACATATCAGATTTAATAGAAAAGTTTAATAATGGTGAAACAGATTTCATCAAATACTTTAGTAACGTGTCAACTTTTTTAAAGTTTGTTAATAAAAGGGGATTACTTGATGAGTTAGACCCAGATGGTAAATTATCAGATGATTACCAAAACGACCTTGTTATTTTTTATTATGAAAATGATAAAGAAAAATTTAATAAATTTGTTGACAAACATTTAGGTGATGTTGAATATATTAATGGTACGCCACACTTAGTCATTAATAGCAAAGGAGAACTTGCACAATTATTCTGTAAGAACAATAGAAATGGTATTGACCGAGATACTGTTGAAGCAATTTTAGATGGTGAACACGATAATAATGGATGGTGGTCTTATCACGATTTAACCGATAATATCTATCAAAGTGTTATTGAAGAATTAAATAAAGAAAATTTTTCATATTTAAAAAATTACATACTTAAACATTTAGAAGGTATTAAAGTTGATATTAATACAGAGTTACTTGAATCTATTGCCGAACAACAGGGACATCCAGAATATGTTATTGTTGACCCATCTAATATAGACCAAATAGTTAATGACCAAGAAACTATGGATGACTTAATGGATAATGACCTTGGTGAGCTAAAGAACGAATTATATAGTGTCTATGGTAATGCCTATAACTCCGCATACGAAGACGACTTATACGAAAATGTTTGGGGTAAGTTAGACGATTATTTTATTGGTAATGGAGTATGGGATTCAAGACCACACGTGTATAAAAAAGATACTTCAATACAAAAGTTTATAATACCAATACACAATTTTGAAAGTAATATTTTAGATTATTTAAAATTAAATAACGGATACCAGAGTGGAACATTGGAATACTGGGGCTCATATTTATCTATATTATCAGAAGATTGGGAATGCTTAAGTGTTTATCCATCTGACTATCCTTCATCAAAAAAAGTTGATGAAAATATTAACGATATGTTTACAAGTTACATTTAAAGGGATTAATAATCCCTTTTTTTATTCAGTTTTACAATATAATTTATTATCATTATCAAAACAATAAAAAACTAATGATATTAAAATCACCGCACACCAAATTATCAATTGTAAATCTATTATCAGATTTCATATTAAGCAAAATCCCAAAAGAAGATGAAAGCATAATCCAAGTCGTAGATTGTCTAAACTTTTATGTTATTAAAGGAAAGACAACCTATAACATTCCATTAGATATTCCGTCAATTAAAGATGAATTTATTATAAAATTTGAAGAACTATTAGGTGATAGAAAATTATCACACACTATTGATTTGATTGAATACGATTCCAAACTAACCAAAGTAACCTCATCGGTGTTTACCTATCACGACAATCACCGTAATTGTTCTTATCACCCATCACAAATTCAATCTTACTCAGTAGATTCAACCAAATCTTATGATTTTGATTTTGTTGTTAAAGAAATTTCAGAAGACCAAAACTTTATATTCTGTTCTGAATTTCCACACGGTTACTCATTGAATCAAGGTAGATTATTATACTACTACGGTAAACATATATTCTACAACATCCCTTCTGTTCACAATAAAAACACTTTCACGTTCCACATCTCAACTGAAAAAGGTATTGATGGTGACCAAATGTTCTATATCATTCACAACCAATTCAAAGAAGAACGTTTAACCTCTGCGGTGTTAGATATGTTTGACTTTGATATGTCTTGGTTAGAAACAGAAATAAAAAAAGTGGATTGGTCTGTTGAACTAACCAACCCACTTGAGGATTATGATTTTCTTAAAAAGAAAATTAAAGATTTTATACTATTCTAAATTATTCCCATTTTTTTCCTGTGACTATCTATAATAGTAACCGCTTCGGTTAATTCATTATAGTTTCTTTCAGGTGCATATAAAAATGATTCGTGTTTATTTTCATTACCTTCAATGATTAATAAGGATGGTATCATATCATTATCTGTTATTTCAACAAATAAATCATACTCATCTTTGAATTCATCAATATCTCTATCAAAAAATTCAATTCCCTCCTTAACAAGTAATTCTTTAAAGTCCGTACAAAATGGACATCCTTTCATTGTATAAACTACGACACTTAAATTTTTCATAACTAATTCAATCTATCAACCATCTCTAAGATGGCATTTGTTTGTTTAACCCCAACTTCAGAAAAAATCTCTTGACCACCTGAAAAACCTTTAATTGTTGGGACACTTCTTAATCCTAATCCTGATACAAAATCCATATTTCCTTCAATATCCATAGTGTATAACTGAACCGTTGATTCCTCAGTTTTTAGTTGTTCCGCAATATTTTCAAACCACGGTTTCATTAATTTGCAGGGCGAACACCATTTTGCGTGAAAATCAATAATTAATTTTTCACCATTGTTAATTTTTTCTTTTAATAATTCACTCGTAATTTCCATATATTATTTTTTTGTTTGTTTAAATTGTTTGAATAATTGTCTAATAAAGATGGTCAATTCGTCTAATTGTTCTTGTTTAAAGTATATTGTTAGGTCAATACTTTCATC
>Ga0114975_10003656_pt1 | contig 10212 bp, 19 predicted proteins | sample S_130626_EF_Meta_FD_87031 | JGI IMG/M metagenome (GOLD analysis project Ga0114975, IMG submission 87031) | Freshwater microbial communities from Lake Simoncouche, Canada to study carbon cycling - S_130626_EF_MetaG | ecosystem: Environmental > Aquatic > Freshwater > Lake | place: Lake...
CACAAACACTGTAGAGTAATCTCCACAGTCCCCGCTAGCTCAATGGCAGAGCAACAAGCTGTTAACTTGAAGGTTCGTGGTTCGAGTCCACGGTGGGGAGCGCCACTATAGTTAAATGGCATAACAGCTGTTTTGTAATCAGCTATTGAGAGTTCGATTCTTTCTAGTGGCTCCCATAAAAGAAGCCCCCTACATTACTGTAGGGGGCTTCTTAGGTTAAAGATTACTCAGCGTCTTCTGCTGCGTCCTCTTCGTCCTCGTCGATTTCGTCCGACTCGTCGTCGGCGTCTTCGTCTGCGTCAACTTCGTCGAGTTCAATTTCCTCGAGTTCAGCTTCTTCGACCTCTTCGACCTCTTCGACCTCTACGGTCTCTTCGGTCTCGTCAATTTCGACCTCAACGGTCTCGTCGATTTCCGACATGGTGATTCCTCTCATATGGGGGATAAGTACTACAGTGAAACACTATCAAAGATGTACGGTTAAAATTGGTTAACTTTAAGTTAATTATTTCTACCTATTGACTTCTTCCACACGAGAAATTGAAGGCGGATGTACCAGGAACTCCTGTTCCCAACTGTGGTCTGCTGGGAACTGGTCGTGCATAGTTACACCGATTGAGTTTACGTCTAGCCCACGAACACTTCCAGCAGGAACCATGTAGACCTTACCGCCGCTCAGTTTGGCGTGGTGCTTTGCTACGTTGAGTGAAGTAGTAAACGATATCCCAGGTTTACCGCTAAACCCATCACTTCTAGGAATTTTTGCTTCCTCAAGCGGGTGAAGGCTTGCGCCACGGTATAGTGGCACAGAGTTCTTTCCAGAGGAAGCCAGTGCCCTGTTTACGGCATCCCACTGCTCTTTGCCTTGACCTTCATCAATAGCGGGAATCTCTCCAAAAGTAGCCCAGTTGCTAATGCCATTATGAAGGTGCTTTGCGCCCTCATCGAAGTCTGCGTTATTTCTACCCATACCCCCAGATTACCTTACTTAGTCGCTCCGTTGACCTCATACGACGTGTTGGTCGATTCGAAGAAGTTAACCAACTGCAGAGTGTCGTTAGCCGTAGCCATCCACTTTGCGGGGTTAGCAACGTTGTAGTGCGCCTCGAAACCGAGTTCCTCAAGGCGACGGTCTGCAATGTACTTGGTGTAGGTGCTGATGTAGTCGTGGTTGAGCCCGAGGATACCGTTGGGGAGCATAGCCTTGTTGTACTCAACTTCCATGTCCACAGCGTCAAGAATCATCTGCTTGACCTCTGCAACGAACTCGTCCGTGACAATCTCGGGGTTCTCTTCCAACACGGTGAGGATGAGGTTGATTCCGAACTTGAGGTGGAGCGACTCGTCACGAACAATCCAGTCAACCAATGAGCCGAAGTTGCGGAGCAAGTTACGCTGACGGAACGACAGGGCAACCATAAAGCCCGTGTAGAACCAGATACCCTCCATGATTGCTGAGTACGCAATAAGGTTACGCACAAAGTCCTGTTTGCCCTCAACCGTCATAATGTCAAGTCTCTCGTCGGACATACGCTTGATGTACTTGACTTCAAACTCTTCCTTCGCAGCGATTGCGGGGTGCTCGACGTGCTGTGCGTAGATTTTTTCACGGTCCACGGGGAACGTCTCGAGGATGTACTCGAACGACATGCAGTGGTTGGCTTCTTCCCACATCTGCTTGGCGAGGTAGAGGTGAGTCTCTGCCGCGTTGAGGTAGGGGTAAACACCAAAGGCGAGTGCCTTGTTGACGATGAGCTCCGAAGGGTTGAAGAACGACATGAGGAACGTAATAGCGTTTTGCTCTTCTTCCGACATCTTCTTGAAGTCTGCAATATCTTCTCCCAACTGAATTTCGTTGGGGAACCAGGTGTTCGCAACAGCCTGGTTGTACAGGTCCATTGCCCACTGGTAACGGATTGGCTTGAGTAGAAGTCCGTCTTGGAGGCCTGTGCCTAGAATAGCCATGTTATCTCTTTCTGTAAGTTGTTGAACATTTAGGGTACCAAAGTAAGTGGGTAGACCCTTCTGCTAATAAGGGTTCTCTTTGCTTTCAACAGTCTTTTTTTGGTAAGATATACATATGGATGAGTACGAGGAAGACGTTTACTACGTACCTGCGTATGCGTCCCTCTGGGGCGTAAAGCAGAAGTTTGCCAAAGACCTTGAGCTCGAAGAACCCACTGATGAGGAAGAAGAACAAATGCCTGAAAACAAGGTTCCACTAGAGGAAGTAATTCCTAGTAAAGAATGGGTTAGCCGACCCTTTACCGTACCATCGGATATTAACTCCCGTAAAAAAAGCGCAAAAGAGCGAGCTAAAGACCAGCGGATTGAGCGCTTTGAGAAACAAGAGTCTAAGCGCGCACCCAAAGTGCAGATTGACCAAAAGTTTACACTCTATTTGTGGATTGCTGGAATTGCTATCGCTTTCTTTGCTTCCGCGTTTGTATCGTATAACGGTATTACCGCGGTTGCTGAGTTTGTTGGTTTGACGGCTACATGGATGGGAGGATTGTTCTTCTTCTTTATTGAGCTGATGTATCTCCTATTCCTTATCGCGTACCTGCTGCTGTCATCTCGTGTACAGGACAATGGCAAGAAAGAGCGAACATTCGGCGCTGTCATGGGGATGTTTGCCTTTGGTGGAGTCGCTGTTCTGGCTAATGGGTTTCACACCATTGACTACTGGAACTATGACTTTACCGAGCCACGCCTATGGGCGGGAACTATTCTCGCGGTATCCGCACCTCTTGCCATCATCAGCGCGTCTAAGATGGCTTCACGCGTAGTATTCGCCAAGGCCGTATCTCTTTAAGCAAAGAATAAGGCCCCCTAGCTTATTTGCTAGGGGGCCTTCTCCTTGTCGGGTGTTACTACTTGATGACGTTCTTAGCCGCGAGGACTGATGCCAAAAGGGCACTCACTGCGGTAACTGCGTCCAAGACCTGTGAAACAACCAGGATTGCCTGGTCTGCAGTTCCCTGAGTAAGCAAGTTCAGGGCAACAGCAACAGTAAGCAAGCTGGTGGTAAAGCGGTAAACAAACAGACGACGTTCGGGTGTGAACCAAGTCATGATTTCTCCTTCGTTAGATTTCTATTTTACCAGAGGTAGTCGGGGTGATGCTGGTCTTTGTGCTCTGATAGTCCAGAATTAAAGTGAAATTTAGCGGGGCAGTGAGGGCAGGGTATACCAGGACGCTCTATGTGTGAGCCAAATCCGCTGTCATTAGGGAAGTCGGTATCGCGGTCTCCTCCGTGGGGACCAGTACCAAAGGGACTGTTGTCTTTTCCTTTGTGAAAGTCTTCTTTTCTAGCCATTACTTAAATGCATCCTCACCAAATGAACTGGCCCTGTGCTTACGCTCACCTGAGTTTGGGTCCATCTTCTTGAGGAACGCATCGCCCGCATCGGTTCTCGTGTGTGAGGCTGCTCCAGAAGGGTGCGTAAATCCGCCCTTGGACGATAACTCAGAAGCGTAGTTCCAGAGAGCAGTTCCTAGCCCTTTTCTCTGGTAGGTAGGATGAACAGCGACCTTTACTTCTCCAGTATCTTTATGCCACGCCATTTCTCCCATGCGAATCTTTTTGCCTAAGACGTTCACAAAATCCGCCGATACTTGGTGGAATTGGGGGCTGGGGACGTAATTTAGGTGGAACTCGTAATCCGAGTCACGTTCGTTAGGGTCGTTCTCATCGGGAAGCATAAACTTCCTCCCACGGAGTAGGGAGAAGAAGTCTGCATTATTCCTACCCATTATTCCCAGTGCGCTCCCTTGTAATCGCTGGCGGCTACACGCTTCTGGAGTGGGGGTAGTTCTTCACCCGTAGACTTTGCCCACTGCTGCCCTAAGTTGGTTCGAGAGGTAGAGTGCTTTGGAGCAGGGATTGAGGGGATTCTCTCGTGAGTTTCTTTTACAAAGTTGTACAGCTTTGTAGCAAGACCTTGTCGACGGTACTTGGGATGAGTCTCAATTCCATCAACTTCCCCATCCTTGTTGAGAAACATTCGGGCAACAACCTTACCCGTAGTCTTGTCTCCCAGCCAGAAGGTGTGCTCATTGCGTGTCATACCCATGTTGCGATGAATGTAAGTGTATTCGTGGTCTTTGTCGGCCCATGCCATAACTACCCTGTGGTTAGGGTCGTCACCTACAACTCGCTTTGTAGGGTCTCCAAAACTTTCTTCACGCATTAGTTCTTTACTCCACTAGTCTGTGCTTGATTTCCTACAACGTAATCTTTAAAGTTGCCACGAGGACCAGCACCGTAGATACGATTAGCCATTTGTCTAGAAATAACGCTCATCGTGCTCCCTCAAATTCCTTGAAGTTTCCAGGGTGCTGATAAGACGGGAAGTATCCCGTATCTCCTTCAACAAGGCGAGTGTCAAGGTGCAGCGGTGCACCGACTCCCTTAGCTTTAAGGTCATCCAGCAAGCCTGCGTTTGAGTTCCCACCAATCTGTACGGGCAAATGACTAACCCCTGCTTGAATAGCCGCGGCAATGCGGTGATTGCCCTCAGCAATGTACCCCCACTTATTTTTGTGGTCATAGGAAATACTAATGGGGGAGCGAAGCGCGTCAGCGCCACCTTTGCGGAGGTCGTCAGCAATAGAGTTGATTGTCTCATTGCTGTCTGCGTATCCGTAGGGAGCTTTTGTTCGGTCAAACTCACGGTACTTGGCAAGTTGAGACACGGGAACTAGAGCAACCTGAAAACCCCACTTACCGCCAGGTTCTTTAGACGCCTCGACAGTGCGGCGTTCCGCTAAGGCGTACTTGCTCCAGTGATGAGAATCCCGCCCAGCAAGCCCAGGGCCCGTATAAACGGGTTGAGAGCCAAACTGAGAAGGGCTAAGAGTCATAAAACAAGTGTAGGGGACCACCCAGAAGATGGCCCCCTAAACTGTTGCGGTTAGTAGTCGTAGGCGCGTACGTAGGTGACAGAGCCGCCAAGCTCGTGTACACCAACGATGCTCGTATCAACGCGAGGGTTCAAGGCGTTAACCACCTTGCCATCACCGATATAGATACCTGAATGGTATCCGCCTCCCCAGACGACGATATCGCCAGGTCTGGGGTCATTGACGTGCTTCCCTGCGGAAAGCTGTGCAGATGCACTGTGTGGTAGCTCAATACCGAGTTGGGCGTAGGTCCACAGAACGAGACCACTACAGTCCCATGCTCTCGGTGATGCTCCAGAAAAGACGTAAGGTGTCTTTCCCACGTAGCTCTTGACTGCGTCAAGAACGTTATTCAGTTTTTCTATCCGAGCATCGCGAATTGCTTTAAGGCGCGCGATTTCAGCCTCTTTTACGAGGTTGTCGTAAACAACGCGCCATTCGGCTTGCTGTTCTACGCTCAGAGAGTCCCATTCATTAAGAAGAACATAGGGACTGATAGCAATGTCACTGATGACATTGTTTGAAGTAATGTCCATAGACAGTACTTCCTGTGTTACTGCGGGGGCTACATTGCTGATGCCCTCGTTAGTGTTTACTGCAGCTGGTGCGATAGCGGCGCTACCTGCCAGCGTTAGTGCGATTGTCCATTTCATTTAGCGACCTACCTTTCCTTGGTAGTTAGTACTCGGTCGTTTATTGTCTTGGATGACAAAAGGCCATCTTAGTTACAAGATGACCTATGGTCTACTATAGCAGACTTATGGGGTTTTTACCTAAAAAGGCCCCTACTTATGACTCTCCACCTTCTCCTTCGCCATCGTTGGCGGAGTCATCGGAGTCATCGGAATCAGTGCCCGCGCCTGAACCAATGTAGTTATACCCTGAACCACCATAGGCATAGGGGAAGTTTGCGAAGTATGCGCCACCGAGGAAGTGGTCTTTACGGTTTTTGCTCATTACACTAGTGTAGGCTACTGCCCCGAATTACGGGCCCTGAATTTTTGGGCAACGACCCAGGACTTTTTTAGCCCTCGGCATTTTTTACCTAAGAACGCCCAGACTTGGGGAAGCGAGTGAAGTCATGTGCCTCGGTCTCACCATTGCGGAACTTCAGTCGAGTAACACCTGTTACGTGGACTTCTCCACCAGGACGTACTGTGTGCTCTTGCTCCGTGTGTTCAGGAGAATAGACGTCCATTGTCTCTCTCCAGTATTCGCCCTCTTCGGAGTTCGGGTCGATGATGTGCTCGTGAGGAACGCGTGCACTGATAACAATTCCGCGCAAGACTTTGGGCTCACGCTCGAAGTAAGTATCTCCAGCCCTAGAGAGAGCAAAGGATGCTGCCACATCTTGGTCTGGTGTCCAGTGTGACCCAAGATTATCGAAGTCAACATCCTTCATAGAGTGAGACTGGGTAGCAATCCCTCTATAGAGAGTCGTGAACTGTTGTCCTACGTTTTCAGGAGTCACTACTTCTCCTCATCGGAGTGGTCGAACGCATTGTGCTGACATTCGACGCAGTAACCCATCTCTTCATGCCAAGTGTCCTCAGGAACTGGGTCCCCGCACGTCTGACAAGGGAGAGCGCCCTTGTAGTCATGATTATTACCGAAGAAGGCACGAGCAGTCATTCTGTGCTCTTCATTATGAGTAATGTTCCGAGCAATGATGTCGTTGAACTGGTGGCTTACGTTTGCCATAATTTTTTACCTTAGAAGGCCCCGACTTTTTTAGTCTTTAGGCCACTGACGCCCGAGGGCAGGGTGATTGCGGATGCTCTTGTCTCGCTCTGCACGCTTCTTCGCGTTGTAGGCCTGGACAACACCGACACCTGCACCGATGGTCGCTCCGACAGTCGCGCCAATGGCTGCGTGGATAGGGTTAGCAAAGCCAGGCATAACTCCCATGACCATACCTGCGCCTGCAGTCTGCTTCATGTTCTCGACAGCAGCCTTATTCCAGTTGATTGGTTCTTTCTTTGCCATGATGGCCCCTTATTTCTCGTCGCGACGGGCGTAGTAGTTACTCAAGATGAAGTCGCGTCCCTCTTGAGTCTCTTGGAAGTTTTCTCCAAACATCTGTATAGCCGCAATGTAGACAGCTGTCTGGTCTACGGCCTCTTCATTTGCCACGATAGTTCCTTAAGTTCAGATAATTAAGTATGCCACACCTATCGGGGCGTTTTTAGGTAAACACCGTCAAACGCCGTCAGCCGCCGTATAACGGCCTATCACGTGGTATACCCTCTCTCTATGCCAACTGACCCCTTGGCCTCCCTATCGGGGCGTTTTATGGCTTCCCCGCTACCTCGGCTACTGCCTCCAATGACCATCGTGACCTGGGCGTCTGCCCTGGGGGTTACTTCCCAGCCTCGCGACCTAATGGTGGGGGGTCTGTCGGATGGCTGTCAGACGGGCTGTGCGCCACGCTAACGCTGTCGGACGAGTCAGGTGGACTATTTCGGCTACTGTGGCTCGAACGGCTTAGACGGTCGCTGGTGACCCCAGGTCTACGGTAGGGGTCGGTTGTTACTATCAGGTAACAATCGCAGGCTATCGGGCACGAGCGTGGGGTCGGTAAGTATAATCCCCTCTCCCTCTCTATCCTCTCTCTTATGTCTTTCTCTCTATCGGGCATGTGTCTGGGGTATGTCCGTATAATGTGGGGGGCAAGCCCCCCTCGCCCCCCCGATGTCGGGGCGTTCTTGGGTGAGAATTAGTTTCGGCTATCGGGCAGGAGCGTGGGGCGTGGGAGTAAATTAGTTCTTGTTGGGGGGCGGAGCGCGGAAACGCGATTCCGCCTCTCGCCTTTATCGCTTCGCTTCACGGTCGGCGGTCGGAATTAGTTTCGACCTATCGGGCGCGACCGTGGGGCGTGGGGGTAATGTTGTCTTTGTTGGGGGGCGCGACCGCGCTCCTCATTCTTGTTTCTCGAACCCCAAGGAGACCCCATGACTTACAAGCGCGTTCCCAACTACCAGTTGGATGACTTGATTCGCAACCTCGAACCGTTCACGAACTACAACGAGACGATTACCTCGACTCGCTGGAACAACTACGACATGGAGACCGACTCGTCTCGCATGACTTACGGCATCACGCATTGGTCTACCGACATTCTTCGACTCGACCTCGACAGCATGGACATCTCGTTCTTGTTGTACTGGTCGATTAGCCAGACCACAAGCACGCTGGTCGGTCGGATTCTTCGCAACCTGCCACGCGCCACAGTCGAGCGATTCCTCGACCGCCTCGTCCAGACCAACCCTACGGATGCCAAGCGACTCGCTCGCATGGCTCGCATCTGATTCCGTCCGACAGACCAAGGAGACTCCAACCATGAACATCCAAGACTTCGCCCTAGGCATGGGCATCGCCGTTACCCACATCGACATCGAGTCGGGCATCGTCACCCACACCGAACCCACGCGCGACTGCGCGGAGTGCGACAAGCCAGAGGGTGGCAACATCCCTCGCCACAACAACGAGCAGACCGTCTGGCTCTGCTCGACCTGCGACCGCATCACCCCAACCAAGTAACCCAACCAAGGAGAGCAACATGAACAACGCAACAATCATCCAGAGTCGTACCTCGTACGACTCGCCTATCCGACAGACTGTCGTGATTCTCGTGGACGGCGCGCCGACCGTGTGGACTCGCGAGGGTGCTGGTCGCGGAGCGAACGGAGCGTGGGTCTCTGACCTGCCGACATTCGCCAACGCGGAGCAGGTCGTGGGCAACCCCAAGACCGTAGACCTGTCCGACTTCGATGTCCAGCAGGTACGCAACGGCATCAAGCCCGACTCGCTCTTACAGCGCATCGTCCGTAAGGTCTCCGACCAGACTGCGATGACTGGCGTGACGGTCGAGCCAATCTTCGACACCGCCTACAACGGTGGGGTCGTGCCCAACACAAACATCGCGCCACCTGCCGCGGTGATTCCTGAGCCAGCGGTTGTGATTCCTGAACCGCCTGTCGTACAGCCTGTCGTAGAGGTTGTCCGTGAGCCTGTCCGTCAGCCCGACTTGGCGCACGCGTTCTCGTCACTCACCTACCCGATGCCGACCGACCCAGACATCGCCTCGTATGTTCCGCGAACTCTTGACGGAGTTGGCGAAGAGGAGTACCTCGACTGGGCGCGAGCAACACAGCAAGCAGTCCTGATTCTGGGTCACGCTGGGGTCGGCAAGACCACAAGCGTTCGCCGTTACGCATCGCTCCGCGGTCTGCCACTTGCCACGGTCGAGTCCAACCAGTCGCTTGACGAGGAGCAGGTACAGGGCGCGCTTATCCCGACCGAAGAGGGTCACTTCGCATGGCGCAACTCGGCTCTTGCCGAGGCTGTCCAACAGCCGTCCGTAGTCCTAATCAACGAGGCAACGCGTATGTCTGCCAAGGCGAACGCGATGTTCTTGCGGATTCTCCAAGAGCGCGAACTTCACATGACTCGTCACAAGGGCGAGGTCATTCAGGTTCACCCCGAGTGCCTTATCATCGCGGATGCCAACTGGGGATACCGCGGTACGACAGCACCCGACCAAGCGTTCCTCGACCGATTCGGTCTGACGGTCGAGTACAAGTACGACCGTGACATCGAGTCCAAGTTCATCCGTAGCACCTCGCTGTTGGATGTCGCGTTCTCGATTCGCGACCAGTACGAGTTGGGCGAGTACCGTTCGGTCTTCTCGACTCGTGTGGTCAAGAACTTCGTTCGGTCTGCCGACAAGTTCGGCTGGAACTTCGCGCGGAGCAACCTGCTCCTCTCGATGAACCCCGAAGACCGTGGTGGCATCGCCAACACGCTCGACCTCAATGGCTCGAACATCTGCGATGAGTTGGGCATCGCGTTCCCAGTCTCGGTCTAATCGAGACACCAATGCTGGCTGTCGGATAGGGGTATCCGACAGCCAGCCCCCAACACAAACAACCCCACACCCCACAACCCGAAAGGTTTACCTCATGTTCCAGACCAACATCAGCGCGGTCGATGTCAATTCCGAGCGCAAGGCTCGCTTCATCGAACACACGCGCAAGTTCATCAACACCGTTGTCAAGCAGTCGCTCGACACATGGTCTCCAATCAAGGTCTCGCTCGTCACCGACAAGTCGCAAGCCCCTGCGCCAGCATGGTCTATCCCGACTCATGTCTGGTTCGATTCGAGTGTTATCAACTTCGACAGCCTCACCTCGATTGCCAGCAACAAGGGTCTCTCTGTCCACGAGATGCTCCACATCATGTACACGCCTCGCAAGGGTGCTGGCATCACCAAGTTCGCAATCGAGAACGGCTACACTCGCGAACTCA
>Ga0114975_10003657_pt1 | contig 10212 bp, 7 predicted proteins | sample S_130626_EF_Meta_FD_87031 | JGI IMG/M metagenome (GOLD analysis project Ga0114975, IMG submission 87031) | Freshwater microbial communities from Lake Simoncouche, Canada to study carbon cycling - S_130626_EF_MetaG | ecosystem: Environmental > Aquatic > Freshwater > Lake | place: Lake...
CGCCAGTGGGGAGTGTCATTATTTGCTCTCCAAAGCCTCGATGCGATCCTTCAACTCTTTAACGGGCTCGATCAGGACGCCAACCAGATTGCCATAGGCAACCGACAGGATGCCGTTGTTATCCTGCACAACCTGCGGGACAACCTCCTGCATTTCCTGCGCAACGACACCAATGCCTAGCTGCCCGGTGTTGATCATCTCGAACGTCACGCCGCGCATCTTCCCAACAAGTTCAAGCGCATGCTCGATAGTCTGGATGTCGCGCTTCAAGCTGCGATCCGAAAAGGCGGTGATGTTGCCGGTAGCAGTGATCGTCCCGCCAGCGGTGATGTTGGTTGTGGCCGCAACGGTAGTCGTCGATGCAAGGGCATTGGCGGTCAGCGTAGTGCCATTCCATGTCATGCCGGAAGACGCGCCGAACAGGCCGCTGCTGTTGAAGATAAGCTGTGTCGTACTGCCGGGGACGGCTGCACCCACGGAACGAATATTCGTCCCATCCGAGAACACCAGAAAGTTCACGTTGCGGTCGAGAACCACACTTGTCCCGCCACCGGCAGAAGCAATCGTGACGGTCCACGGGCCACCCGATGAATCCGTCGTTGAATTGCGGATCACCCAATTACCGCCGATGTTCGAAGGGATGGTGTAAGTCACGCTCGCTGAGATCGCACCCGTGATCGAGATGATGAGCGGGATGTAGCTATATGTGTCGCTGACGCCGGATGTGAGCGTCTGAGATCCCGCCGTTGCATTATAGCTGATCCTGCCACCGAAAGCGGAATCGATGATATTCATGTCGAGATTGACGGGGACGTTCCAAGTATCGACGTAGTCGCCGTTTGCAGGCTTCTCAAGATACTTGTTCGTTGTGTATGAAGAGGCCATCGGTCAACCCTCAGATGTGCTTGTTAGCGATAGCCAGAGCGCGAGTGATCGCTTCGTCTGGCTGGGCGAGTAGCGATTCCGTAACCTTGCCGTCATTCTTCTTGGCGCGCTCAGCAGCGGCTATCAGCATGTCAGCAGTGGTTACCCCACCAGCGCGACCGCCGGTAGCGCGGCTTATACGACCGCCTCTAGCCTGTGCGGGCGGGGGTAGCACCTCTTCAGCGCGCCCCGCCTGCCTAGCAGCCTCTACGGCGGGCTGGGTGGCCCTGTAAGTGCGCTCCGGCAACGCACCGGCCCGCCCAAGGCCGTAGCTGAGCCCCCCGGATATTTTGGGGGAGATGAGAGCACCATGCAGAAGATGCGCAGGAGAGAGAGCGCCAAACCCAGCATATGAAAGCCCGCCGAGGCCCACCGATGTCAAAGTTCCGCGCAACCCGCCGGGGAACCAAGGTTTGAGATCGTGCCCGGCAATCGCATACATCAGGTTTGGATCTCGACCAGCCAAATCCTGCAACAGGTTCCCTTTGTCACCGGTTTTATAGCTTTTCAGGATTTTGTTAATTCGAGTGTCGGTCGAGCCGCCACCCAACAGGGTCTTATGCATATCGTTTAGCTTTTGAGAAGCTTCACCATATTGATCCATCAGCTTTGCGTATTTTGGATCGACATTCACAATCGACTGTTTCACAGCATTGTAAGCTTCGTTGATGACACGCTCAGCTTGCGCATTTCCGCGAGCTTCATATCGCAGATTTCCAATTCCTTGCTTAAGCTGATCGAACCCCTGCAAAGTATGGTGAGGGTCTCCCGGCGGCTTTGATTGGAACTCTTTTACAAGGTTCTCAACTTTGCTAAGAACATCTTGTGCTTGCGCATTGATCGTCGTCCCGTGGAAAGCACCGATACCCTGACTTGTAGACCCGCGAGCGTTTTGAATCACATCGTTAATAGGTGTGTAGTCGAGGCCTGTTCTTGCTTTCAAAGGGTCCATGCCCGCAAGATAATTTGCGCTCCGCTCATCGGCTACTTTTTGAACGCCGGATTTGACCTTCTCGATTAGCTCGGGCGCGCTTGCTTGCCCCGAGTAGTGTTCCAAGAAAGTAGGATTCTTGGTAACGCCAGCCTCATGAGCCGCCTGCAAAGACTTGAACGCAGAACCGGATTGCAGAGCGGCAGGAACATTGATGGCCGAAGAGATAGCTTTAGTCGCTACCTGCGGAGCCTTCATCGCCACAGACAAAGGATCGATGGCGCGGCCCACTGTTGTTGCAGCCTTGCCTATCGTGCCCACAGCGCCGGGAAGGCGAGCAGCAAGGCTTCCACCGCCAGTGAAGGGAACCGATATATCCGCAAAGAATGCAACAGGATCTTCTTTCATAGTACGCATGGCAGCTTCCTTGCTGCCGTAACGCTCTTGAAAATATCTTCCCATTTGATCAAGGGCGGCCTCATCCTTAACTTTGTCTTCGGCATTCTGGTCGTATCCAAGCGCGCCGCGAGCTTTAGAATAGATACCTGTTCCAAGCTGACCAATAGCTTGTGCGGTTTCTTTCGGGTGGGTGAAGGGCTCAATCAAGGATTCCCCAAACGCTTTTGCGCTTGGGCCAACGGTTTTGGGCCATGCCGATATAACATCGCTGAAGGATGTCTCTTCAGGTTCAGGGCGGTTTGTTTTCAAAAACTCAGGCTTCCCTGCTGCCACAACAGGAGCGCCAACAGGAGTTGCAGCCGGAGTTGTAGCAGGAGCCCCTGCAACCTTTGGAACATTGCCAGATGTGGGTCTGGCAAATTCTGTCCCGGCCAATGGGTCATCGCCGTCGCCGACTTGCGCAGGCGCAGGTTTAGCTGCACCCGGAAAGTTCCCGCCCGCGAACTCAGTGCCAGCCAAGGGATCGTCTTGTTCAGCCATAGATCACCTTCTCGTTAAATGCCGAATTAGATCTGGCGTTTTGGGGTAGATTTTTTTTATCACATCTTGACCGACATCATATGGGATTTCCCCACTTGCCATTTTCTGAACAAACCGTGGATATTTGACATAAATGTTCTCCAAATTGTGTTGCTCATTTTGCAACTGCTTTCCATGAAGCCGGTCATACTCGGTGTAAATGTTAGCAGACAGCCTCCCATCTGCATCATTTGAAAATTGGTTAGCAAACGGCTGTAATTCTTGGTTTCGAGCATTGTTCATCACAACCATTGAAGTGATCGAAGCAAGAGCCCTCGGCGTCAAATTAGCACTAGGAGTGCCGCTCATTGCACCAACGAATGCAGTAGCATTGTTTTGATTTACAGAGCTTGTTTGCAAACCTGCAAGAAACGATTGAATTTTTTTGTTTATCTCTTGATTTGAACCATCGTACCCTTCAGGCAAATCATTTCCCGTCGCCGCTTTATAGATAAAGTTAGCAGTCGAGAGAACTTTTTGACGATAGTCAGATCCAAAACCAGCCCCTGTTCCGGGCGTAGAAATAAGATCCGCTGTGTTTTTGGTGAGCGAGTTCATGGTGCTATTGTTAGCCGAAGCCGCTGCCGCAGCAGCCCCAATATTCGCTTTTACCTTTTGGCTCTCTTCTGGTGTGATGTTGATAGAATTCGCATCATTGAGAGCGCTAGCGCGCGCCTGCGTGTCATAGTTCACGCCGGGCTGGATAGCTTCAACCTTGTTATCGGATGGCGGAATCGTGCTTGTGACGAGCTTCCCTGTTCCGTCTTCGCGGCCAGCAGGAGCAGGCGCATTAACGCCACCCTTCTCACCAACATTCGGAGCAGTTTCGTATGGAGTACCCGCAAGAAACGCCCGACGAAATTCAGCAACGGGGACGGTTGATAGGCGTCCATTAATGTAAACGCGATATCCCGTAAGCTGGCCGGTGGGGCTATAAATTCCGGCACTCTTGGCGATATTAGCAAGAACAGCTTGCGTTTGCGCTTGCTTCTCTTCCGTACCAGCTTTGCTGCTTTCGAGGCCTGCTTGCTGCGCTTGAACTTCTCCATAAGATTTAGCACCCGCACCGAGACCCTCAAGGATCGCGGACCCAAGATAACGGCTCTTCGACCCAGCCATACCAGCAAGGCCCTCAAGCAGCGGAACAATGGTCTGCTTGTTCATGCCAATGCCATCGAAGAATCCGGGCTCTTTGGCTTTCCCGGTTTCCGCAGTAGGACGGCCAGCCATCGCATCCGTAATAGCTTGCGAACCAGCGGCATTTCCCAAACCACCTTCACTTCCCGTGTACGCACGGAAAGTCGGCAGCTTATCGCCACTAGCAATTGCATTCGCATAAGCCTGACGCATGCCCAAAGCAGCCGTAGGCCCTGCTTTGGGGCGCTCATAGCCATGCATGAAGGATTCGGCAGCGGCAGCCGGATTTTGGGCAGCGCGCATCTGTTCCAAGGTGCCAGCATATGGCCCCTGAAGTCGATTATGGACAAAATCTAGCTGAGCGTATGGATCAGATACATTTCTCTGATTTTCTCCTGCCCATTGGCGGAAAGCGGGCTGCTCACCTTTTTCATGGAACTGAAATAGGCCGATAGATTTTCCTTTATCACCGACAATGTTTGGCTGAAGCCCACTGCTCTCATGATAGGCATTGCCAAGGATGCCTGCTGCAACATGTGGGTCATAACCTTTTTCTTGTGTGAGATAGTTAAAGTATTGGCGCACGGGGGCTTCAGCATCGCCGCCCTCTTTAAAATGCTCGCGAGGGACAACGCCGCCATCGCGCATCGCACCGCCAAGCATCCCGCCGAGGCCGCTGCCTACCATCGTTCCAAGAGGCCCAAAGAATGAACCGGCTATGCCGCCAGCCATGCTGCCCAAGCTCTTCCCAATGCCACTGCCACCACCGCCGCCGGGCTTGCCCATATCGGCAGGCTTCATCAGTTCATGTTTCTCGTTTTCCTGAGCCTCTAGGACGCCACCAAGCTGGTCTTCACTCTCTGTTTTGCCGGGGATGATGTCACCGCCGCCAGCATAATGATGCCGGGGCATGATGCCGCCGCCCTTGGCGAAGAGGCCGGGCGCAACATCTACCGGGGGGGTAACATCTACCGGCGGGGTTACGCCTGAACCTGTACGAGCGGCAAGCTGATCCGCAGTTTCACGCCTAGCAGTGCCGGAATCCGCTTCGCTAACAGTTGGATTTTTACCGCCAAAAAACCCACCAGTAGCTGGTTGTGCCGCCGTGATTTCTTTTCCGGCTTTATCGTATGTTGCACCAACAGCATCTTTACCAAAGGCCCACTCTCCACCGCGACGGGTGAGGCCCTTGCCGGTCATGTCATCAGCGATCTTGTTAAGCTGCTGATAGCCTGAGTAAACCTGAGACGCGCCTGAATCGGCGGGCTTCGGGAGAGTGCCGGGCTTGATCGGGGTTGGCACATGCAGAGCTTGCTGCGGGACAATCCCTGCGCCGCCCATAGGCATACCTTGAGCGGAGCCGCCGTATAGCCCCTGTTGAGCAAAAGGGCCAAAAGATTTAGCCTGCTGAGCAAGCAGGGCCTTCATATCGGTGGCGTCAACGACAGCGCCGTCTAGCGCGTAGCCGCCCCTGCTGAAGGCCCCCGGCTCCATGACGGCTCCACCCATAGAGTTGGGGTCCAGACCCCCTCCGTAGGCCTTCCTAGAGCCCTTGGTAGCCTTCTCGTAATCGACGGTCTTGTAGCCGTGCGATTCACCAACAGCTTCGGGGTGGCTCTTCTCCACATCCTGCGCCATGAGGCCAAGCTGGGTTTGGTTGTCGCCCTTGTATTTGAAGCTGTAGATCGGCTGACCGTCATTGGTCTCGCCAATTTTGTGGGTGTCATGCTTTAAACGCTTGTCCGAAAACATGCTGCTGGGCTGTGTGCCTGTCGTCGTCGAACCTGACAAAGCGCCAGTACCCATTGCGATGTTCGCAAGGAACTGCGCGACTTGGAACGGATAGCCGCGCTCTTGCAGAAACTGCTGATACTGAGCAGTGTCCTGCGCCTGCTGCGTCTGTTGCTGGAGCGTTCCAGCGCCGATATTGGCCTGCGCACCCTGTAGAGCCGCAGCCTGCGCCCCTGTGCCCAATCCAGCAAGCTGCTGACCGGCCTGCATCTGGCGAGCGAGATCCGAGGCGATAACGCCCTGCTGGCCCTGAGCCGTCTGCACAGCCTGCCCATACCCCTGCTGATACAAGGGAGCGATAGCCTGAGCCTGTGCGAGGCCCTGCTGGCCCATAAGCTGGGCGCGCTGGATACCAGCCCGCTCGCCGCCGAAAGCGCCGCCCTTGATGGCTTCAGTCTGTTGCTGGGACAGTTGCTGCCCCTGCTGTTGCTGCATAGCGCGCACGGTAGGATCGACAACCGCCTGCGTATAGGGGTTCTGGTAATAGCCGATCTGCCCCTGCGTCAGAGGCCCTACGCCTTGCGCGGCATTCAGCGTCAGGCCAGCGCCCGCGCCATAGAAAGGCTGAGCAAGCTGAGACGCTTGACCGGTTTGTTGGATACCAGCCTTCTGGGGATCGGTCAGGGGCGCTACAAATTCTCCACCGTAGTTCTGAAAGGGTGTGGCAGCGGTGGACTCGGCGCGGGCATTGACGGCATTATACCGAGCCATGACCTCTGGCGGAATCGTAACCTGTTGTGTCGATGTTTGGGATTTTCCGCCGCCCATTGTGATTACTCCGCAGCAGTTCGATATGCGCCAGTTCGGCCATTATATAGGAAAAATGCGCCAGTAGGTTTCCCAAATTGGCGTTCGTACAGCCGGACCTTTGCTTCTGTCCGATGGTTAGATAGCACCCCGATGATCAATGGGATTTCCAGTTCATCGGCAGCCTTCTTGGAGAACTCGCAAAGGCGGCGAGCCCTACCCCCTTTTGCACTGCGGTAGTCTGGGTGGATAAATATGGCTTTCTCCTCCAGCACAGGTGTGTCTGAATACCACATCGAGCCTATCCTGAGAAGGATCGCGCCTTCCAAACCATTGCCGTCATCCTGAATGATGCCAACAACGCCATCTACCAGATTCAGAGCAGGCCAGATCTCGGCGAGAAGCTTCTGCGGGTTTGGGTCTACGAACCCATTCTCATCGCAAGCCTTCAAAGCGAGATCCATCATGGGATGGATATCAGCCGGTGTTCCAATCCTAACGCCCAAAGATTCAAGCATTCAGTCCCCCTTAATCGACCTTCGGAGGTGGTAGCTTACGAAGAGTCTGGACCGTCTTGGCCCGCATCTTCTTCACAAAGGTATCTAGCTCTTTGTGACCCCGATCCATGTTGCCGCCCCCGATCCGGCTAACATCGTCAGGATGAACCACATATTCCCCGCCCGCCGCAACAATGGGAACGGGTGGGCCAATTGACCCGCCCTCTGCCTTGCCCGGCATTCCAAGCTGCGCATCGACGCCCGGCATACCAGACAAGCCGGGAACTTGTGTGAAGATCGTATTCGCAACCTTGAACCCGGCCATCGTGTTTCCCTCGCCCATCGCAGAAATGATATCAGCAGGGATAACGTATGCGCCAGATGGCACATGCATCGGGAGATGATCGGTGCGCCCGGCCACGGGGCTATGGATCGGCCCCACATGGATCTTCTCGGTCATAGGAGAACCAAAGCAGGATGGTCCGCCGGTAGCGCGACGTTTCCGCGATTCCTTAAGAGCAATAGCAATCGCTTGCTTTTGCGGGTGCCCACTACGCACAAGTTCGCTGATGTTAGAACTTACAACAGAAAAGGAGGAACCTTTTTTCAACGGCATGGTTTACCCCGGAGAATATGTGACATTGATGGATTGCCCCGTACCGGGGACAATCACCAAGCCGCTTGTGAATAACTGTCCAGTCTTCACTACGCCAACTGTTGCAGGAACAACGCATAAGGCATTCCCAGCGGCGGCGGTTGCCGTAGAAACTGCGTTGTTGATTGTCCCGGCACTGCTACCGGCAACCAAAACGGAATAATTCACCAAATACCCCGGACCATTGACCACAAGAGTGGAAGAAGTGACCGTAGCGGATGTTTGCGTACCAAGCCCCCGCAAGGTGCTTTGGGATAAGTTGTTGAGCGCTACAACGCCGTTTTTCTGCGTAGTGAGGATATCATCAAGACCAGCCATTAGAAGCGCCCATCAGGTTGCAGACGATAGCGGAAATTCCCCAACCGCCACCAAGAACCAATGTCATTGCTCTCGATCTTGATCGACACAAGACGGCCACGGAAGCGAGGGGTGATGTAGGTACTAGCTTGCGTCAGCGTATAGGGTCCATAGGCAGTAGCCGCTTGACCGGGGTATGGCGTCACATAGAACGTCAAGAGGATATTCGCTGACTGCGTCCCGTTGTAATAGCCCCATTTCATGTCAGGCCATACCTGATCGATGAACATGAGGACATCCGCATCGCTGAGGACAAAATATCCGGTTTGGAAATATGAATCCATCGCAACGCCATCAGCATCTGTCGAGGTTTCATGCTGATAGATGTATCGGTTTAGGGCCGCACCTATGGGAGGCCCAAGCACCGATTCATTGATCCAAGCTGTTCGAGACACATAGGGATTGGAGGCCGAGTTAGCACCAAAATCCCACTGGTCCAAAACGTAGTTGTATTTCACATATGCATCATTTTCGCCGCCATTGCTCTTGGTGGGGTAATACCAAGAGATCTCACCAAAACGAGAGTTCGGGGCGATCCTGATGCGATCTAGATTGTCCGTGTCCAAATCTTGGAAAATAACATCCCAAACAGGGCAGCGAATGGGCTCGACGCCATTTCCAGATAGTTTGAAAAACTGGCTTGGACCCATCCAGTAGACAACCCCGTTCACCGAGCCAGCAGCCTTGCGACCGATCAATCCGCAGCCGGTGCCGATCTCGTTGAACTGATAGACATAGGGCTGCCCGACATACTGCATCGCCCATATGCCAAGATCTGTCCAAACGAGGCCCTGTTGCGGACCTTGGATGCATTCAACAATTCTTGAACCTTTAGGTATGCGGTATGACCCAGCTTGGTTCGTGACCAAAGCCGTCCATTGAGCGTAATCGTTAACATCGCACCAACGGATTAACAGCGGATCTTTGATCCCGTTATAGGTGGAGCCCCACGCCACAATCTGGCGCTGAGGCATGGCGACAAACATCCCGTCATTGATGGTTGGAGCTTCCGGAATCACGCCAGCAATTGGCTGCCCGCTTGTGGGAGACCATTGATAGATGGGGCCGTTTAGGGGACAGGTGATAAAGATCTCCCCCCAGTTGTCCAACGTCCAATCGATTGCATTGATGGGTGTCCCCGGAGCTAGGACGGGCGCTACACCGGTTCCGTATCCACCCAGACCATAGCCACCGATGCCATACCCTTGGCCCGGCGGAAGCGTTCCTGTGCCCTTGTAATAGACATAGTGGGCATTGCCGCTGTTCAACGATGCGGTTGTCGTCGATGTCGCGTTGTTTCGTCCCGCGATGACAAAAACGCTGGATGAGGTGACGCTATTGACGATGAAATTTCCGTAGAGCGTGATCCCGCCGACAGATGTAGCAATCAACACGGGGAACGTGTCGCCTGCAAGATACCCGTGATTTGCCAAGGTCACAGAGACCGAGCTTGTCCCAGACGTTGTTGCAAAAGAAGGAACTGCGCCGCCAAGGGCAACTGTTGACGTAGCAAGGGCAGGGGCACCCAACGCATTGAGGGCGTAAATAGTATAGGTGTTTGCGCTGCCGCCGGGGTTGTAGCATTGATATTGCCCGAACAGGACAAGGCCACCGACACTGATCTGCGTCTGGATATCGACAACATCATAGCTGGAGATATTGCGCCCGGTGTCCGTGATGACCACAGAGTTCAAACCGAGCGTGGTGCTAACTTGAACGGAAGGGTTGACCGTTGTTTTCTGTGGGGTGATGTCACTTGCACCGCCCGAGACGATCACTTGAAGCGTTCCGCCGCCGCCCGCAGTTACGCCATCAGCGCCAACGCCGAGATAGGAATTGGCATTGGTGTCTTCCCATGCCCACAACGCACGAACGGTAGAACTGACAGTGTTGGCGTAAAATTTTGACCATCCACCCAGTTTTTGAACAAGGCCACCCAGTGTTCGATCCGGGATGAATCGCACAAGCTGGGTCGTCGAAAGAGCCGCTTCGTTGAGCGCAGGCGTCTTGTTCTGGTCAACGCCCGGCAGAAGCTTCAATGATTGATGGGGCATGTTTAACCCCTTGTCGGAGTAGCAAACGTGGCTGGGGCCTGAGACGACCACCCAGCAGTCTCAAACTTTTTGCGCGCCTCTTCAAGAGCAGCGCTTTTCAGTAGCACCTGATACTGACTCTCGTAGGTGATCGCCATCTGC
>Ga0114975_10003661_pt1 | contig 10208 bp, 8 predicted proteins | sample S_130626_EF_Meta_FD_87031 | JGI IMG/M metagenome (GOLD analysis project Ga0114975, IMG submission 87031) | Freshwater microbial communities from Lake Simoncouche, Canada to study carbon cycling - S_130626_EF_MetaG | ecosystem: Environmental > Aquatic > Freshwater > Lake | place: Lake...
AATGCAGTTATATTATTACTTTCAACTGTAATTTTATTTTTATCTATAATGCTTTCATTATAAACAATAATATTGGTTGGAATTTGTAAACTTTCTTTTGTTATTTGTTTATTTGTACGATTTTCATTTATATATTCTACCATTTTATATTTAAAAATACATGATGGATCTATATCTGTACCACAAATGATTTTATAACCATTTTGATAAAAGTTTGTTAATGATTTTTCAATTTCTAAATCTGCCATTTTACGTGATTGATCTGGGTAATTTGTCTTGTAATAATTAGTTAAATAGTTTAAGTAATTCCATTTAACTGAATGAACAATATTATTTCCAATCATGTTAATATATCCAAGATCACCAACAATAAAACTGGGTAGTTTAGATAGATTTATTTGTATTTTCTCGGTTTCAGGATCAACAAAAATATGTAATGCGTCTAGAATATCTTTTGCGTCTCGTAATTTTCTTATATATTTTGTAACTTCACCAATAACTTCAGTATTATTAAAATACTTAATTATTTCTTTAATACCGTTTGTAATTTCATACATACTAGTAAGTGTACCATTGCCAATATTTTTTAATAATGTTACTATGTGTGGTTTTACTTTTTGTCCGGCAGTATTTAATCTAGCTAATATTTTATTACATAAATTAACAATATTTTCTTTTAATTTGGACATTCTTGATACTGCAGGGTCAACGGCAGGGTCAACGGCAGCAGGGACAGCGGCATGGGCAGCGGCATCATGGGCAGCGACATGGTCAACGGCAGCAGGGACAGCGGCATCATGGGCAGGAACAGCGGCAGGGACAGGAACAGCGGCATCATGGACAGCAACAGGAGCAGCAGGATCAGCGACATGGTCAACGGCAGCAGGGTCAACGGCATCGAAACCTGGTATAGGTATAGCATTAGCACCACCTGTTGTAATAGTAAGCCCAGCATTTGCAGGGTTATTGAACATATCAACCGTATTAATTATTGTATATAATTGACTTGCACGAAGACCTTTTTGTGTTTGACCTGCTGAATCTTTGAATTCAAAATCATTAATTTCTTTCATATAATATAAATCATCTGGACTACTACCAACTAGCTCAGTACAAACAATAGAAATACCATCACTAGTTTTTGAATCATATATTAAATTTGTTACTGTATAGCTTTTTTGATTATTTTCTAGGTTCATGTTTTCGGGTAAATCATTTAGAAAAAACCGCGATGATTGATCATAAGGGTAATTTTCTTTTTCTTCATTATATTTACTAGTACTATCTAAAAGGCTTTTAGCAACAAATATAATATTATATTTACTTTGTTCAGGATCACTAGGACCATGTCGCGAAAATGACGTTGGTATGTAATTATCATTCAAGAAATTTTTAATGAAATTTGATTCTAGATCAATCATTTCGTGTGTACCATTTTGAATACATAAAATACAGCGATTTATGTCTGTAGTAGTTGCGAATAGATCGCTAAAACTATGTTTAGTATAATCAAAATTGATTAAATTAAATGTTAGTATTGGTAAATGATGTTTTAATTTTGTTGTTTTATAAACAACAACATTTGGTATAATACGTTTGATTTGTGTTTCTAATGGTGTAAAAAATGTTTGTGTTTTAGTTGCAATATCCGCCAATGTTCTAGTAAATTCATCTTTAAAATAAGGATCACGGCTTAATCGTTCTAATTCTTTAGGATTTTTCACTTCAAAATCTGAAAATGCATGTGATTTATTCTGAAATATACTAGTTACTTTTTCAATGAATGTTTTACGCGGAAGGATAGCCGAATATCTACGAATACCGTAATATTCCAATGTTATAAATCGTTCTTTCATATTATCTAATGATGTGTTAAAAGCTTCTAACACTTCTGAAAGATTACCACTAAATTCTGAATATCTTTCGCTAATTTCCGTTTTTTTGCCTAATGTGGTGTCTTTAAAACCACTAGTTAATAATTCTTCATTAATATCAATTGCTTCTTCAAAAGATTTTTCAAAAACTTTGTTTAATTTTTCGGTATTACATTTAGATTGTTCTAGAACTACATCCTTATCTACTTCTGAATGACTTTTCATAATATCCAAAGCATGCAATTTTATACGTGATATGTTATCATCACAATTTGGAAAGACTGAAAAGAATTTTACTAATTGTTTCTTGAAATTAATGAAATGTTTATTGAATTTAGCTTCATATTTGCGATATTTTCCTATTAAACATAAAAATGCATCATTGCATTTTGGTGAAATGTCCTTATTGTTACTAAAAAGGAAATATTTCATTAGTTTAACCCGATGTTTATCTTGTTTTTTAATTAATTTTTCTAATTCTTTTTCTAAATTATGCGAACCTTGTAGAAATAGACCACTATTTATAGATTTTTGTATACTAAGTATTTCATCAATATGATGGCGTATTTCTGGTATAATAGCATGTTCTTTGACAATTAATATATTTGCTATTTTAACCATTTCGGCGTTATAATAACGTAATTTAGCAAAATAGAAATTGGCCCATATTAAACTAAGGTGTAATTTATATTCAGTATCACTAATTCTACCAAACTTATTTGCGAAAAAGAAAGTGATCCGTGTTGCTGTAATATCACGTATTAATTTTATATAATCAAATTTAGTTTTAACATTGAAATATTCCATTTTTGCATCACGTATAACTGCACCACCATCTTGTGTTTGTTGTTTCCGGTTCACTTCATGCTTCCGATGAATATAGTGATTTACAAATTGATTCTTTTTTGTTTTGGAGGTGTTATCTTCATTTAGAACTTCGCTATTGGAATATCTAAGTGTTTTATTGTTTCTAAATTTGTGTTGAATCATTTTCCCTTCTATTAATTAAACAGAAATTAAAAAACTATATTAGACTTAAAATATTACTATAAAATATTACTATAAATTAGAATATGAAAAAACAAACAAAAAAAAACCGTATTAAAAAGTATACAAATACAAGCAATTTTAAAGGTGGTCGATTTTTAGGTAAAGGTTCATTTGGATGTGTTATTTCTCCAGCATTAAAATGTAGTAAAAATCGTTCACTAAGTGGTGATAAAGTAAGTAAAATTATAAAATCAACCGGTTCACATGAAGAAAAAAATGAATTAAATTTATCTAAAATTTTAAATAAATTAGATCCACAACAGAAATATTTTCTTTCAATAATAGATTATTGCCCTATTAAAACAATACCACAAACACGTTCAAATATTGCTAGAGCACGTTTAAGTTATATATCTTCATATGATAATTCATCTGGAAGTTCATCAGAAACTAGTGGCAAAACTTACGAAATACTAGATTCTAAAAAACTTGATAAAGAATATTGTCCGGTTGATTTATCTGAAAAACCTTTGAATATAATTATGCAAGATGGTGGTTTAGATTTATTTAATCTAGCAGAATATTATAGAAATAATAAACATAATCATTCCAAACTCATTAAAACTGATCCCATTTATATAACAAGTTATAGTTTATTAACTGATTTTAAAATGGTTTTAAAACATTTATTAATGGGATTGAAAGTTATGCATGATAATAATATTGTTAATCGTGATATTAAAGAAGAAAATATCATGGCCAAATATGAATCCCAAAAACACAAATTACTAGTGCGATATATTGATTTTGGCATGTCTGAACATATTACATCTAGCTATGCTGGAAATGAATATAATATTAAATTATCTGGATCTCCAGATCTTATTGCACCCGAAATATATATAACTTATTATGCTTATCGATATAAAAATAATTCAAAAAAAATGTTTGATAATATTCGTTATAGTATTGATAAATATGTGATTGGTATGTTAAAAACACTAAATATTTATTCTAGCAGAATCACAAAAGAAGTTAATGATTTATACTTAGTTATTCAAAAACATTTTAAACAATATACATTACAATCTAAATATTTTGGTATGGGTCGTGATAGTACACAAGACACCAAAAATAGTTATTTACAAAAAAGCGATATTTATTCACTTGGTATTGCTATGTATGAATTTATCTATATATTTACTGACAACGTATTACAAATTGAAAAACAAACCAAACTTAAAGATTTATTAATGAACATGATAGCTATTGATCCAGAAAAACGGTATAATGTAGATCAATGTTTGAAACATCATTATTTTTCATCTAGCTAACCGTTACTAAAAAACGATAAATATTTTATGGGTATATTATAGATTAGTTAATATAACATCATGCTAGAAAGACAACACAGGAAAATTAAATTAACATTGAAAAATACACATCAAAACAAACTGATGAATGGTGGTAAATATTTAGATAAAGGTGGTTTTGGATGTGTTATTATACCTGCATTACCCTGTTCAAAAAAAGATTTAACTGAAAAAAACTTGAAAAATTATGTTAGTAAGCTAATTAAAGATACAGATAGTGAAACACTTAATGAAATTACCATTTCTAACATATTAAAAAAATTAGATCCCGATAAGAAATATTTTCTAACCATTGAAAAACATTGTTATATAAATAATATATCTAGTGAAATATCAGAATCACGAAGTGATATTGCATTGGTAAATTATATTGATGATGATATGAAAAAATTTAATCTCAAACCTGGTCAAAAAAACAAAGATAAACATTTTTGTGATATCGATATATCCAAAAAACCCATTAACATAATCATGGAATATGCCGGATATAGTTTAAAAAATATTATGAAAACTGCACCCACAGATAATTCCACTAAAGGTATTATGCACCGATTATTTATAGCAAATATCAAAAATAATTTGAAACATTTGATTCTAGGACTAATTAAAATGCATTTCAATAGAGTCGCACATCGAGATGTCAAGACACGCAATATCATGTTACTATACAATAAACAAAATAACGATATACAAATACGATATGGTGATTTTGGACTCTCTGAATTATTAACCAATTCATATTGTTCAGATATTAATAATGTTTATGAAAAAGGTACTCCTAATTATATTTCACCCGAATTAAAAGTTGTATTTAACTATCGATATTATCGTAATAGATCTGATAATTATATTCTTGGCAAAATTTCCGAGGAATTCATTAGTAAAAATGGAATTAATGACGCTTTTACTGATATCAATGAAAAACAACTACTAGGTGATCTAAATGCTAACATTCTAGCATTATTTAAAAAAATTAAAACACTTTTCACCACTAACCGTATATTACCTGTTTTCTTCGGTACTGATAATAACAAATTCAATGGATATGTTCAAAAAGCAGATGTATATGCATTAGGGTATAATATATTTAATATGTTACTCAATCATAGTAATTTTGATGTTCAAAGTGATCCAGAACTCTATGATTTATTAATACATATGATTGCTATTGATCCAGATAAACGATTTAATGCGGTACAATGTATTAGTCACCCCTATTTCCAGTAAGTTACTTAAAGAAAAGTTATTTAAAGAAAAATTGAAATTTTATTTTTAATTAGTTTTTTGCAATTAGTTAAGTTTAAGTGTACTTGTTAGATAATAGATAATATGAATTCCCCTGATATATCCGATTTTAATGAAAGTGATAATGATATGCTAGATAATGATCCTACATTATCAGATAATGATTATATTGATGATCAAGAATCAAATGGTTCAAATGTGTCACATGATGATGATAATATAAGTATTGATATGGACGAAAAACCCAAAACATATTCCAATAAAATTTTAGGCAAATTAATCCTAAAACCTAAACCCACAGCCACACCCACACCCACTCCAGCCACAATTGAATCAATAAAATCAATTGATAATGTTGTTTCAACTGGTAGTGATATTTCTAAATCAAAACCAAAATTGACTATTACAAAAAAAACAGTTGTATCTAGCAACACTGAACCTATACCAAAAAAAGATTCCAAACCCAAGAAAGAGAAAGACAATAAGCTAGATAATACTAAACAAGAAACTAAACAAGAAACTAAACAAGAAACTAAACAAGAAACTAAACTTGATAATCAATTTGAAATAAATGAACAAACTATTGATTTTTGGAGTAAAGATATTGATTTGAAAAAACATTGTTGTAAAAAATCACCTTGTAAAAACGATATAGGTGTACTATGTTTAATGATTAAATTAGGATATTTCAAAGATTATCGTTGTAATATTAAAAAATGTCATGTAGGTAAATCATGGTATAACAAACCCATACAACTTATATTAAATCGCAAAAATAATGTAATGGATGATCTAACCCCCAGTAACCTAGAATTACTTTGCCCTAATTGTTATATGTGTATTCACGGTGTAGAATTATTCAATAAAGTGATTAATCATACAATTTTCAAATGTAAAATTTGTAATTATCCACTTAGTAATTTTGGTAATTCTAAAAAGAAAACGGGTTTTTGTATATCATGTGAACACAAAATTATTAACTCCAGTTTCGATAGCAAACAAATTGAATATATACAGGAATTAAAGAAAACTACCCATGAACAAAATTCACAAGATAATAAATATATTGATGATACAGATAACTTTCAAAATACTAAATATTATAATGAAATCTCACAATTCAAATCATTCAAACATCACGATAAAGATAAACCCAATCTAGCAAGTAAATTTGATAATAAACCCATTATTAATCTCAATATGTCAGTACCAGATCTAGAACAATTACTAGGTGATGAATTTTGAATAGTTTACTTTTTTTTATACGCTTAAACAATTCTAGCATTGGTCTAGTAATATCTATTTATATTTCCATCATGGCTCTTCTAGATACCACATTTACTAGTAATCTAACTACCGTTTCTAATATTTTGGCAACTACTGGTACAGATAACATCACTACACAACTTCTTCCAGACAAATACAAAACATTCACTATGGATTTTATTACTAATTTTAACAATGATCAAACCTTTAAAATTAATGGATGGTTCAAAGCTTCTAGAAATATTACCAAATATTTAAAAAATGGTCTAGCTAGATGTTTACAATGTTATACTAACAAACAATTAAATCAACAATCATATGTTCGTATATTGAATGTTATCGAAAGTTCTGGTTCGGGATCTTTAGATCGAGTGGTTTGTATTTGTAATGATTGTGTCAGCAAGATAAATCAATGTAATGGAAAAGTTAAATCAGCACCACGCAATTATCAAGATGTTCTTCTAGATTATCTAATCAATGCGAAATTCGATCTACTACTTTCCGATATAGAAAAGAGTGGCAGTAGTTTAAATGAATTACGAGACAAAATAGATTACATGCGATTCAATATTAATGAAAAAGTAGTATTATTAAATAATTTAACGAATGAAAATGAAAAATTAAGTAAAAATCTTGACATTGAAATCGAAAAACATAAACTCTTCTTTGATCATAAAAACAAAAACAATGAACTTATCAAAAAATTCAAAAAACAATTTACCGATTTATCAATTGAACTCTTTCGTGAAAATAAGAAAACGCTAGATGAACATATTAACAAATATCAAGAACTTAATCAATCTAGCAAATATTCTATTCCTGAATGTCGTATATGTATGCAAAATGAAGTTAAAATCGCTATACAATGTGGACATTTATTATGTCATGCATGCCATACCACATTACAAAATGATAGCAAGCAAAATGAAAATGATACTACCGGAGATACTATTTGCTGTCCATTATGTCGTACATATTGTAATACATATACACAAATCTATTTTTAAACATTTGAATGTTAGATGGTTAAAAAAATATTATAAATTATATAGGAAACATGATCAGTAAAGTCTTGCGTTAATTACGTATGTAAATGCCCGAAATGCAGACTCCGGTGTGTGTTGATTGCGTTCTAGCATTTTCAGAATTTCATCACATTCGAGTTCCTTATCAATATCCAGATCAAATTGTTCATCTGAATAGGGAATGTCTGGATTTTTGTCCAACATCTTTATGAAGTTGTGATAATACTCAAGATGATCTTGAATTTCCTTAATAACAAATTCCTTAGTAATTTGCTGAGTCATTTTGACAAATGTGTTTGAAAGTGCAAATGGAAAAAGTACTTTTGAGGGTTCTTCTTTTTTGCGCAGGTTATTATATCTAGAATGCAATAAACAGTTCAATTTTATTCATTTTTTCTATATTTTCTATATTTTCTATTTTATTGATATATTTTTTCATGATTGGTGTCATATGTATTAAGTTCTAGATAAACAATTACAATTACATCCACATTGTCCCCTTTTACCTGGCAAACCTTGTTCACCACGTGGACCTTGATTACCGTCTCGTCCTTGTATACCCTGTTTTCCATCCGGACCCAGTGGACCTATTGGACCAATATTACCTTGCACACCAGGTAGACCTTGTACACCTTGAAAACCTTGTTCACCCTGAATACCCATTAAACCATTTGGACCTTTGAAACCAGTAGGACCGTGCGGACCCACAGGACCATGCGGACCAATTGGACCCGTAGGGCCTATATTTCCATCTCGTCCATTCATTCCCGCTTCTCCCCTAAATCCCTGTTCTCCCCGTGGACCAGTACACCCTGTAACACCATTTGGACCTATAAACCCGGTTGGACCATGAGAACCCTGTGGACCAGTAGGTCCGGTATCACCAACAGGTCCTTTTGGCCCTAAATTATTGGGATTTTCACGGCATATTTTGATCATTAGTTCTTCTAGACGAACAAAATCAATACCAACATCGGGATTTACGCTGGTTTCTAACTGTGTTAAACGTTTTTCAAGAGATGATATAGTTATACATGAATGATTATATTTATCTAGCAGAGTTAAATGTGCTACTTTCAATTTATTTAATTCATCATTCAGTTTTTTAATATTATCTATTGATTGTGTCAAAAGATTAGCTAATGTTTCCATCTAGCAGTGTTACTTTACCTACTATCATATTGAAAACTAAAAAAAATAGAAATAAAACGCCACATAAAACTTATAATACACTACTATTTTGTTCAATATATTGATATAGTTTATTTTCCTTCATTTCACAATATTGCATTATATTATTATAGATATAATCCCGTTCGGTACCTTTTTGCTTCGTTTCCATCTCCCTATAGAGATTTATTACAATATTCATCTCTCTAGCATTCCATAATTCAAACAGAAACTTATGTATATCACGTAATTGTATTTGCATTTGCATAGTACTTTTCAAATCTAATCCCATGTCATTTTGAACCGGTTCATTCACAACCTCCGTATTTTCAATTGATACTACCTGGGATACTACAGTATTACTACCTTTCTTCTTCTTTTCATTGTTTGGTTTATCTGATGTGAGTTTATCAGTAGTGGCTTTATCACTGCTTAGTGACACCTTTTCTATTGTAGGTTTTTCATGTTTGTCAGGAATGGATTTATCGGGTAGTGTATCATCTAGAATAGAATGGGTAAGTTTTTCAATATCAATTGCATTGAAACCCATTTTGGTAATGAGTTTAGTGTTCTTTTGCATTAGTATGATAATGTAATAATCAAGGGTGTGTTGTATAGTTGCATAGGTGGAATATGAATGTTTTAGGAATTTGAGACCTAAAACAGCATTATTGAACATATACATCATATCGGTATTTTTTTCATCATAATACCATTCCACACATTTTTGAATGGGTAATAAGATATTATGTAAATCTTCACGATTATCACCATACATAAAGCGAACAATACCTTGAACATATGAAGGGGTATTGAAATTCAAACGGTTTTGATATATACTTACTTTAGTACCTTCATCTAGATAACGTATTAATGATAGTTTGACTAAACAACTAAATGGATCTATTATGACGTTACGTTCTTTTTTTTTCTGAAATACCATCTTTAATGAATGCATTGCACCCGACGTAATAATATCTGATAACATTTATTTTCTTCTAATATTTTATAATTTATTTTTTTACTTTATCTAGCTAGATGTACTATTTTATCCGTTTTCTGAAATATCATACACTACATTACTTTATTTAACAAAAAATTGAAATTTTATTATATTATATATTTGAATAACACATTACAAAAACACATTATTAAAACACATTATTAAAACAAAATCAATATCAATACCATGTCATTTGGATATAATTGTGCCTGTGGTCAATATCATTCTCCATATACATGCCCCATGGCTAATGTGATTACTA
>Ga0114975_10003662_pt1 | contig 10208 bp, 7 predicted proteins | sample S_130626_EF_Meta_FD_87031 | JGI IMG/M metagenome (GOLD analysis project Ga0114975, IMG submission 87031) | Freshwater microbial communities from Lake Simoncouche, Canada to study carbon cycling - S_130626_EF_MetaG | ecosystem: Environmental > Aquatic > Freshwater > Lake | place: Lake...
CCCAATGTCGCCAGCAGCGTGATCATCGCCTGCTCGACGACCTTCCTCACGCTCGTGCTGGCGATACCAGCGGCCTATGCGCTGGCTCGCCTGCGGCTGCCCTGGCGCCAGGCCGGAGGATTTTACGTGCTGGCCACGCAAATGCTGCCTCCGGTGGGACTGGTCATTCCCTATTACCTCGCCCTGCAAAAACTCGGGGCGCTGGACACCTATTCGGGCATGGTGCTCATCTACCTCACATTTTCTCTGCCCTTCGCCATCTGGCTCATGGTGTCCTACTTTGAGGATATCCCTTATGAGATGGAGGAAGCGGCGCTGCTCGATCGATCCGGGCGCTGGCGCGCGTTCTGGTATGTGGTGCTGCCCCAAGTGCGCGGTGGCATCGCCGTTACGACGGTCTTCGTGTTTCTCAATGCATGGAATGAATTCATGTTCGCCGTCGTGCTAGGGGGCAACCGTGTTCGTCCGGTGACGGTCGCCATGTTCAATTTCATATCGGTCGAACAAACGCAATGGGCCAGGCTCTCAGCCGGTGCGATGGTTGCGATGGCACCAGTGATTTTGCTGGGTCTGTTGGCTCAGCGGCATATCGTCAAAGGGTTGACGGTTGGCGCGGTGAAGGGAGGAGGTCGAAGATGAGTCTGCGCGGTCAGGTTCGTATCAGCGGGATCGTCAAACGCCATGGCCAGACGCAGGTGTTGCACGGAATCGATCTGGAGATCCAGGCAGGCGAATTTATGGTGCTGCTCGGCCCCTCCGGCTCAGGTAAGTCGACCACACTGCGCATTCTGGCCGGCTTGGAAACGGTCTCTGAGGGAAAGGTCTGGTTCGATGATCAGGAGGTGACGCAACTCGAGCCTGGTGACCGTGATGTTGCCATGGTGTTTCAAAGCTACGCGCTCTACCCGCACATGACCGTGGCTCAGAACATCGGGTTCCCGCTGCGGATGGTCGGGCAGGCGGCGGCCTCCATTGCGGCCGCGGTCAAGCAGTCAGCACAGCGCGTCGGCATCCAACATTTATTGGACCGGCGTCCGGGACAGCTATCAGGGGGGCAGCAACAGCGCGTTGCGCTCGCGCGCGCCATCGTGAGGCAGCCGAAGTTGTTCTTGCTCGATGAACCGTTGTCGAATCTAGACGCCAAATTGCGGCTGGAAACCCGGCTGGAATTGCACCAGTTGCATCGTGAATTGGGGGTGACCACGGTGTATGTGACCCATGATCAAGAAGAGGCGATGACCCTGGCGGATCGCATTGCGGTCTTCATGGATGGGAAAATCGTGCAGGTCGGCACCCCGCGTCAGGTCTTCGGGCGACCCTCGTGCGCCGCCGTGGCCGAATTCATTGGAGCTCCTCCGATGAACCTGCTGACTGTGCAATGGACCGAATCTCGAATTCAATGGGCAGGCTTCGTCCACCCCATCGAGCCGACTACCGCCATCGCGCGACAGGTCCGAATGGGAATTCGCCCCGCGGACCTGCGTTTGTCGCCACAGGGCTCACCCGCGACCGTGCTCTCGGTTGAGGTGCTGGGCGAGCACGCCATTGTGAACCTCGACTCGGCAGGCCAACGACTCAAGGCCAAGGTGGATGGCGAATGCGATGTCAGGGAGGGTGACTCAGTGGGATTGGAGTTCGAACCGCATCGTGTCCATCTATTTGACGATGTAACCGGACATCGAATTGCCTGAGGCTGAACCAGGTGCCAGGGCAGTTCAATTCATTTGAATCAATACAGGAAGCGATTTCATCATGAGCGTGTTACCCAACATACTGCTGATACTGAACGATGACATGGGCTATTCGGACATCGGCTGCTATGGCGGAGAGGTCGAAACCCCCAATCTCGACCGTCTGGCGCACCAAGGGTTGCGTTTCACGCAGTTCTACAACACGGCCCGCTGCAGTCCGTCAAGAGCTTCGCTACTGACGGGCCTGCATCCCCATCAAACAGGCATTGGCATCCTCACCTACGACAGTGGGCCGGAAGGTTATGCGGGAAATTTGAATGAACGCTGCGCCACCATCGCTGAAGTGCTCAAGACGGCAGGCTATCGGAGCTATCTGAGCGGAAAATGGCATGTCTCAAGTAGCCTCACCCAGCCGACTGACTCATGGCCGTTGCAGCGTGGATTCGATGAATTTTATGGAACGATCATCGGTGCTGGGAGTTTTTACGATCCCAACACACTGACCCGAGGCAACGACAATGTCGAGCATGAGGCTCGCCAGCCGGGGTTTTTCTACACCGATGCCATCAGTGATGAGGCTGTCGGATTCTTGCGCAATCATGAGGCCAGTCACGGGGATCAGCCCTTTTTCGAATACGTGGCCTACACGGCGCCGCACTGGCCTTTGCACGCGCATGATGAAGACATCGCCAAGTACAAGGGGCGTTTCGACGCGGGCTGGGATCAACTGCGTGAGGAACGGCTCGAGCGTCTGGTCCAATCGGGACTGCTCGATGAGCGTTGGAAGCTCAGCGGACGCGACCCCAGTCAACCGGCCTGGGGTGAGGCCGAGCACAAAGCCTGGCTGACCCGATGCATGGAGGTCTATGCCGCGCAAATTGATCGCATGGACCAGGGCATCGGTCGAATCCTCGACGAGCTCGAGCGTCAGGGAAAAATCGACAACACGCTGATCATCTTTCTGGCGGACAACGGCGCCTGTGCCGAGGATATCCCCGAGGACGTCACGATCGATGAACTGGTGCATAAGCTCATGATCGCGCGTCGCGAAACCCGCGATGGATCGGTCGTGCACTTCGGGAACAACCCGGAACTGATGCCAGGTCCCGAGAACACTTATCAGAGTTATGGCAAGGCTTGGGCCAACATGTCCAACACGCCATTTCGTCTGTACAAGCACTGGATCCATGAGGGGGGCATCTCCACCCCGTTGATCATGCATTGGCCGCAGGGCATCGACCAACCTGGCGGCATCCGTCACGCGCCGGGTTATTTACCCGACATCATGGCGACCATTCTGGACATCACGGGCGTGCCGTATCCGAGCAGCGTCAATGATCGCGAGATATTGCCGCTTGAAGGCCATTCGCTGCGCTCGGCGTTTGAGGCTGACCAGATTGAACGCCCTCCGATGTTTTGGGAGCATGAGGGCAACGCTGCAGTTCGCATCGGTCAATGGAAGTTGGTCCGCCAATATCCCGACCCGTGGGAGTTGTACAACCTCGAAGACGATCGTACGGAGCTCCACGATTTGGCTCCCCAGTACCCCGAAAAGGTCGGGGAGATGGAGCAGAAGAATGAGCAGTGGGCTGCCAGGTGCGGCGTGCTTCCGCGTGAACATGTGTTGGCGTTGATGCGAAGCCAGGGGGTGACCCGAGCATTTTGGGAAGAGGACTGATGTCCTGTTGCCAGCCTGTGCGCGTGGACCCGTCCGCGCGTTCCGTTGTCTCGATGGCGGGGACTTCGACCCAACAGGCTGCGCGACCCATGATTCCCATTGCAGGGGGGCGCTTCCGCATGGGCACAGACTCAAGCGAGGGCTACACAGAAGATGGCGAAGGTCCCGCGCGGTGGGTCACGCTGAGTGCGTTTGAGATGGCACCGACCCCCGTGACCAACCGGGAATTCAGGGAATTTGTTCGAGCCACACGGTACATCACGCAAGCAGAGGCCTTGGGTAGTTCGTTCGTGTTTTACCTCCAGGTGCCCGCTTCAATGCGCAGTGGCATGCGCCCCGTATCGCCGGAGCTCATCTGGTGGCTTTCGGTGGACGGTGCATGCTGGCAACGTCCCGCTGGCCCAGGAAGTTCAGTGACCGATCTGCTTGATCATCCTGTGGTCCATGTGAGCTGGCACGACGCCATGGCGTATTGCCGCTGGCGCGGCGTGAGCTTGCCCACCGAGGCGCAGTGGGAGTACGCCGCGCGCGCGGGTCATGATCAGCGACGGTTCCCGTGGGGCGAGGATCTCCGGCCGGAAGGACAGGTGATGTGTCAATCGTGGCAGGGCGATTTCCCCGCGCATCCGGCTCCTGGTTGGCAGCCCGGCACGCAACCTGTTCGGACCTTTCCGCCCAATGACTGGGGCCTCTACGACATGGTGGGGCATGTTTGGGCCTGGTGTGCCGATACATTCAGTTCGTACTATCACCTGAGAACCCCGGAGATGAATCCCCTGATGGCCGGAAATGGGGCGAAGCAGTCGATGCGCGGTGGTTCGTTCCTGTGCCACGACAGTTATTGCAATCGTTACCGCCTGGCGCCTCGGGGGTCTAACTCTCCTCAGAGCAGTTCCAGCAATTGCGGCTTCCGAGTGGTTTTATCTTCCGTGGGTGCGCCATGAGTCAATCCGTTCAGCCTGGTCGCGGTGCTCAAGGGTTACGAGTCGGGTTTTGATCCCACGGGCTAATGGGTGAATGGGCCACGAAACACCTCTGGCCGCACGATCCTCGCGCTGTTCATCGAAATCGTCGCCGTAGGCATTTTCGGTTCGCCGCAAACGCCGGGAACATCTTGGCGAGCATCGACGCGCTTGCGTGCCGTGATGGTCTGGTTGGATCGGGACCTAGACCCGAACCTTTGCGGGCCGAGGCCTGCCAGACGAAAAAATTCGCTATCGCACGACAAGCATTCAGCTGAAGTTGACCTATAACGTTATATTACATATAGTCTGGCGAACTGGAGATAGATCCTCGCAATGATGCTCAGCATTTTTGATTTGTTCAAAATCGGGATCGGACCGTCCTCCTCTCACACAGTAGGCCCGATGAAGGCCGCAGGACTGTTTGCTAGCGCCCTGTCGCAAGAGGCACACCTGCACCAGACCACTCGGGTTGAGGTTCGGTTATACGGCTCATTGGGTGCGACGGGTAAAGGTCATGGTACTGACACCGCAGTGATGCTGGGTCTGGAAGCTTGCAGGCCCGAAACGATTGATCCAGACACAATTGAATACCGCCTGAAAGCAATCCGAGTCGCTCAGTGTTTGCGCCTGAATGCGACCAGGACCGTGGGGTTCCATGAAAAAAGGGATATTGTTTTTCTTGGCGAAGAGACGTTGCCTCTTCATTCGAATGGGATCGAATTCATTGCCTATGGAGAAGATGGCCGGCTATTACAGAAGCGGCGTTATTTTTCCGTGGGTGGTGGGTTTGTAGTTGAGCAAGATCCCTCAGGTGTGCCGGGTAAATCCTTATGCAGCCTGACTGGATCGGTTACGGATTCAACCGTCCGCTTCCCATTCCGTAGTGGGGATGAGTTATTAGCGCTGACCGAGGCTACCGGTTTGTCCATTGGAGACGTGGTGCGGTCCAATGAATTGGCCTGGCGTAGCGAAGCAGATATCGATGCGGGCTTGGACGCTATTTGGACTGCCATGAAAGCCTGTGTCCAGCGTGGGTGTCGAACCGACGGCTATCTGCCTGGCACCTTGATGGTGAAGCGTCGGGCACCGCAGATGTACCGGTCGTTGATGCGTGAGTCAGAGCAATCGTTCAGTAACCCACTTGAGATCCTGGATTATCTGAATGTCTATGCCATGGCGGTGAATGAAGAAAATGCATCGGGTGGTCGCGTCGTGACGGCGCCCACCAACGGAGCCGCTGGGATTATTCCCGCCGTTCTGCATTACTACGACCACTTTTTCCCGCTTGCCGATAAAAAAGGGATTCATGATTTTCTATTGACTGCAGGGGCAATTGGTCTCTTGTACAAGGAAAATGCTTCGATCAGCGGTGCCGAAGTTGGTTGCCAAGGGGAGGTGGGTGTTGCCTGTTCAATGGCTGCAGCTGGGCTCGCCGCGGTGATGGGTGGCACGCCGAGGCAGATTGAAAATGCCGCTGAAATTGGTATGGAACACAATCTGGGTCTGACCTGTGACCCGGTCGGAGGGCGTGTTCAGATTCCATGTATCGAACGCAACGCCATCGGTTCGGTAAAAGCCCTGAATGCTGCGCGGATGGCGATGCGGGGTGATGGCAGCCATTTCGTATCGTTAGATCAGGTGATTAAAACGATGAGCGAAACGGGCCGCGACATGATGACGAAATACAAAGAAACCAGTAGCGGTGGTTTGGCTGTCAATGTTGTTGAGTGCTGAAAATAAATTGAATCTCTAAACCTCGGAGTCGAATGGGTTAGTGCTGGCCCGCTTCGCGGACTCTGGAGGCTGTAACGAATTAAAAGGATTGGAATATATGCAGACCAACTGGATTGGCAACAGGTCGGTGCCCGGTTCTGGTGGCGAAATTGCGGTGCTGAACCCAGCAACCGAAGACCTCATTGACTTCATACCCAAGGGTACGAAAGAGGATGCAGAAGCGGCAGTATCGGCTGCGCGTCAGGCTTTTGAGGCGTGGGCTGCGAGATCGCCAATTGAGCGGCGCAATGCGATTCGGGTTTCCGCCGATAAACTCGCTGCTATTCGCGACGAGGTATCAAGATTATTTACTTCGGAGATGGGCAAGCCCTTGCCTCAGGCAATGGCCGAAATCAATGCGTCGATCGATATGATGCGATCGTTTGCCGAGATGGTGGTGCACCTGCGCAGTGGTCAGCAAATGACCCCGCGCGGCGAATTGAACTTTCAGCACCGATCCGCACGCGGAGTTGCAGCGTGCGTAATTCCGTGGAATTTTCCGGTCGCAGTGGGACTCGAAAACGTGGTCCCGAATCTCCTCGTTGGAAATACGGTCGTCTGGAAACCGTCTGAAAAAACGCCGCTGACTTCGCGTCTGATTGCGGAGCGGATCTTTGATCACTTACCGGAAGGGGTTGTCAACGTACTGTTGGGTGATGGCGAAGGTGCGGGAGATCCGCTGGTTCGTCATCCTCAGGTTGACCTACTGGTGTTTGTGGGTAGCGAGCGCACCGGGCGCCGCCTGGGCGAGATTTGTGGCAAAGGACTGAAAAAAGCCATTCTCGAGTTGGGGGGAAAGGATCCGCTGATCGTGGACGAGACCGTTGATATTCAGGCTGCCGCCCGACTGGCTGCCGAATCAACTTATTTTAATGCGGGTCAAATCTGTACTTCGACGGAACGACTGTACATTGCCCGAACGATTTTCGAGCCCTTCGTCGAAGCACTGGTCAAAGAGTCTCTGGCGATTAAGCTCGGCAACGGGCTTCACGACGGCGTGCGGATGGGCCCTCTGGTCGATCAATTACAAATGGATGCTGTTGCCGGGCAGGTTCAGGAGGCTGTCACCAAGGGTGCGCAAATTCATTGTGGGGGAGATCGGCTTCAGGGCAAGGGTTACTTTTATCCACCGACCGTACTGACCGGCGTGCCGTCCGATGCAGCGTTGATGATCGAGGAGACATTTGGTCCCGTTGCACCGTGCATTCCCTTTGACGATTTTGACCAAGCGATTGCGCTGGCGAACGACTCCCGATTTGGTCTGGCCGCCATTGTTTGTACAACCTCGGCGCCTAGAGCCCTTCAGGCTATTCATTCGTTGAAGGCTGGGATGGTGAAGATCAACACAATGCGTGGGAAGGCGCCGGGAGCCAGTTCCGAACCGTTCAATGCAAGCGGTCTCGGCCACGGCTATGGCGTGGAATTTTTGTACGAATTGACCCGGCAGAAGTCGGTTCACTGGAAAGGAACCCTCTCGTGAAAACCGAAATCGTTGAGATGAACTCAACCAAGCGGATCGGATTTGTCGGCCTCGGGTTGATGGGCAGCGGCATGGCGATGAACATCCTGAAAAAGCATGGTCAGTTGAATGTCTTCGATCTTGACCAGAACGCTATCGGACAATTGGTGACACTGGGTGCTCAGCAGATGCAGTCGGTGCGAGAGCTGGGGGCAAACTCGGACATCGTTGTTTTATCGTTGCCCGAACCATCGATTTCTCTTGCCGTGGTTCTCGGGGCAGACGGCCTGGTGCATGGCCTCGCCTCTGGCTCAACAGTGATCGGCATGTCAACGGACGGCATTGAAGCCGTTCGCGCGATGCATGCCGCTCTGGCTGCAGCTGGAATCAATTATGTCGATTGCCCGGTAGGGAAAGGCCCTCCGGCGGCGGCCTCGGGAGATCTTCGCATTTTCGCCTCGGGAGAGCCGGAAATCTGCGATTCGCTGCACTGGCTGCTGTCGATGATGGGCAGTAAAATTGACCACTGTGGGCCCATTGGTGCCGGCCAGGCCATCAAGCTGGCCAATAACCTGCTGTCATGCGGATACGGTGCCCTGATTTCCGAAGCATATGCAATGGCGAAAAAGGCAGGTGCCAATCTCGACATCTTCTGCGATGCATTGCCACAGACGGCAGCCAACAGTTGGCCCCTCCAGAATGTCTTCGTCGCCAAGGCGTTTCAGGGGGATTTCACACCCTATTTTCGCCTTTCAGCGGCATACAAGGACTACAGGCTCGTTGTGGCGATGGCCGAGGCTCTTGGAACGCCGATCCAGACGGCGAGGACCGTGCTCGACTATTACGTTGCAGCCGCAGAGGCCGGTCACGGCGAGCGAGATTTCGGAGCGCTTGCCCTGGTAAACAACCCGGAGTTGTTGAATGAATAAAAAAAAGAAAGATTCCAAAAATAATGAAAGGTTAGTCGAGGCGGCCGGACCGCCGGCAGCCGAGCGTAATATTTTTAAATTACATCGGGATAGTCCGGTCGCGATGCATCGGCAATTGGCCCAGGAAATTCGTGATGCCATCAGTGCGGGCACTTATAAACAAGGCGATCGAATAGCAACCGAGTTGGAGTTGGGCCAGAGATATGGTGTCTCCCGGATAACCGCCCGGCAAGCGGTCATGCAACTCGTCGAGGAAGGTCTGCTGGTTCGCCGCCAGGGTAAGGGGACTTTCGTCACTGCCCCCCCTGTTCAACACGAGCTGCTCGAGCTGCACGGATTCGTTGAAGAATTGGTCGCGCGTGGCGTCAACCCTGAAATCGAGCTGCTCAAATTTTCGACCGAGGTCCCATCAGCTCATGTTGCCGCACGACTTCAGTCTGGCACGGTCGCGTTGACCTCATGGAAACGGCTCTACAGCCGCAAGGGTGAACCGTTTGCGGTGGCTTGGGTCTATCTTGGCCCGCAAATCACTGGGGTGACGCGTGCATTGGCCGCGCGTCAGACTTCATATCAACTGATCGAGAAGCTTCATCAATCCAAGGTTGACCACGCGGACATCTCGATTCGGGCACAGGTCTCGAATGCCGAAACCCGGCGGCTTTTACGCATGCCACCAGGCACCCCGTTGATTGCACTTGAACGGCTCTCTTATTTGGCCGATGGGACTCCTATTGAGTACGCACTGTATTGCGCCCATGCTGACGCCTATGAATATTCCTTTCGGGTCAATAGCAAGGTCAATGCCGCCAGCGCACTGGCGCGACGCACGGCATAGTGTGTCCGTTATTTTTAAACATTCCAGCCCCTAAAACAGACTTCCTGAATCTTAATATGCAGCATTCAAAATATGTTCCCGAACGGATGGGCAGCGCTACAGTCTCGCCGGAAGGCGCATTTGAGGCAGGTAGTTTCCAGTCGTTCAAGTTGGTTTATACCGCTGGATACTTTGGTATCGACGATACCGGCTCCATCAAGGTGGTTCACCGCTTCGCCAGCGATATGGGGAGACCGCAATGGAGCGACCCGACTGCCCCTAACTACACCACGGTCGTCGCATCGAATGGGGCCACGCTGGAAATTCAGTATGACGGCAAACGCAACATTCGACCCTGGGATAAAACATTATTTATTCGAGTCATCCGCGGATTTCTTCGCGAGGGTGATCAAATTATTGTGTGCTTTGGCGATCGTTCCCAGGGATCGCCCGGGATGCGTGTTCAGACCTTCGTGGAACCCACATTCGAGTTTCGTGTGCTGGCCGATCCGTTTGCGACCTACCATTACACGGAACTGCCGCGCCAGCCTTACATCGCCGTCGTCGCCGGACCCCCGGGTTCCTGGAAGGCCATTTTGCCAACATTGCGTCGCTGCGGCGAGACCTTTAGTCTCGGGTTTAAGGGTGAAGACAAATGGGGTAACCCGAGTGATCAGGTCGAGGGCATCTTCACGCTTCGTGCAAGTCATCGCGTTGATGGACTCCCCCAGACTTTTGAGATGCGCAAGGGCGAGCATGCTTTGAAACTGGAGGGCCTCAGGGTCCTGGATCCAGCAGACGTGTTCATTGAAGTTCATGATTCTGCCGGGCAGTTGTTATGTGTCAGTAATCCGTTACGGATCGTCTCCGAAGCGCCACTATTACATTACTGGGCTGAC
>Ga0114975_10003663_pt1 | contig 10206 bp, 3 predicted proteins | sample S_130626_EF_Meta_FD_87031 | JGI IMG/M metagenome (GOLD analysis project Ga0114975, IMG submission 87031) | Freshwater microbial communities from Lake Simoncouche, Canada to study carbon cycling - S_130626_EF_MetaG | ecosystem: Environmental > Aquatic > Freshwater > Lake | place: Lake...
ATTAAGTGGCTATGGATTAACTTTTAATACTACTGATGGTTCAATATCTGGTAGTCCTACATCTACAGCAACTAATACACAATATGCCGTAACTATTTCAGATCAGGCTAATCAAAGTTCTACTGGTACATTTTATCTAAGGATTATAGATCCGCCACCTAGTTCAGTAACACTTACAAAAAATTCAAATTCAGTACCTTTAGTAGTTGGGGCAACCACTAATCTTCCTAATAAACCTATAAGTGCAAGCGGTGGCATTCCTCCGTATATCTATAATATAGGGCCGGACCCATTACCTGACGGGTTAACATTTGTCACTACCAGTGGGTATATCACTGGCATAGCTACTGTTGGAACGCCAAATGGTCAAGCAGTAACTTATATTGTCACTGTTATTGATCAGTATCCTCAAACTAGTACATCAAGTTTTAATTTAACGGTAACATATCCTACACAGATTAACATATCGAAATTGTTACCTGATGTTAGATTAATTCAAAATACACCAATAACAACCACGTACCCTAGCGGATTAAAACCAATTTCTGCTACTGGTGGTTATCAATCACAGTTATCTTATTCTATTAGTCCTTCTATTGTACCGTTTGGATTAAACTTCAATACTAGTACAGGATTTATCACAGGTACTCCGTCAGTTTATTGGACCACTTCTACACCGTATTCAGTAACTGTTCGAGATACCGCTAGTCAAGTCAGCACGTCAACATTTAATTTAGTAATATCTACACCTGCATTTAATGTTACTACAAATACATTACATGCTGTAAAGAAGTTTATTAAAACAGTTCCGGTATCAATTTTCCAACCAGTTAGTGCTACAGGTGGAGCACAGCCTTATGTACTATATGAGATTGATGATAATAATCTTGGAGGATTAACATTTAATACGGTAACTGGTCAAGTATCAGGAACCCCCACTCAAGAACTTAGTACTACTAGTTATGCTGTAACAATTACGGATACTATAGGAAATAAAGGAACTAGCTCTTTTAGCATTTATATTGTTAATGCTGATCCATTAACATTAGTCACAATTCCTGCATATGCTGCCAATACATTAACAGTTGGAGTTGCTACCGGACTACCCTTAACACCAGTAAGTCTTGTCAGTGCTGGATATAGTACTATAACTTATGATTATAATCCTAAACCATTACCTACTGGACTAACATTTGCCAATGGTACTATTAGTGGAAGCCCATATCCTAGTCAACCAATTAATACAACTACATATACAATTACAGCATATGATAGTTTACCACAGCAACAAACTACATCGACAACATTTGATTTATATATTAAATATCCTGATTTATTAACTACATTATCTACAAATCAAATTACATTAGTTAATACAGTATATACTAATACTCAGCAGTTAATATCTTTCTCAGGCGGCGCTAATCAGGGTGTTACTTATTCTATATATCCGCAATTACCGTCTTATCCTACTTTACAATTTTTATCTCCTGGTATAATTCAAGGTACTCCTGGGTCAACAGTAACAAATAATCCCTATATATTAACAATAACCGACAATATTACAGGATTAACTTCTTCAAAAAATATTACTGTTAATATAGTTAATCCACAACCAATTACTTATTCTGTAATTGATCCGGTAGTGTTAACAATAAATGTTGCCACTAGTAAAATATATCCTGTAAAACCTTCTGGCGGATACGGAGCATTTGCATACAGTCTATCTGGCGCCAGTAACGGCACACTGGCAATTAAATCAGCTACTGGAGAACTAACTGGTACCCCAACATCTTTGGCAGCACCAACAGCATATTCAATAACTGTAGTAGATGAAGCCAATCAAGTTATTACTGGAACATTTAATTTATCGGTAATTTCTACTCCGATTCAAATTGTTCAGAATTCATCTTCTGTTCCGTTAATAGTTGGCGCAACAACCAATTTACCAAATAAACCTATAAGTGGTACAGGCGGTTCTCCTCCTTATACATATACTATTAGCTCAACTTTGCCAGCAGGATTAATCCTTGATAGTGGTACTGGCGAAATTAAAGGAGTAGCCAGTACTGGAACTAACGGACCAGTTGCTTATAATGTAACCATTAGCGACTCATATCAATCAAACACTGGATCTTTTAATTTAAACGTAACATATCCTTTACCAATAAGTTTAACTACAGTTACCGATGTTATTTTGGTTCAAAATGTATCAGTGTATACCTCATACCCTACTGGAATTACTCCGGTAACTGCTGGTGATACAGGATATCTAACATTATTGTATGCAATTAGTCCATCACTACCAACTGGATTAATTTTTAATAATACTACTGGTGATATCAGTGGTATCCCTTCAGTCTATGCTACGACATCAACCCCATATTCTGTAACAGTAACAGATCGAGCTAGTCAGCGTACTACTGGAACATTCAACTTAATAGTACAAGCGCCACCGTTTAATGTTAGAACTGCAAATTTATACCAAAATCAATCGTTAACCAAAACTTTAACATATACAGGATTTCGTCCTGTATATGCTGTTGGCGGGGGTACTCCTTACACCTATCAGATTGATAATGAGGATTTGGGCGGATTATTATTTTCTAGCTCAACTGGTATTATATCTGGTACAGCTAATGAAGTAATATCAAATACTTACAATGTAACTGTAACAGATGTACTAGGTAGTACTGGCACAAGTTCATTTAATCTTTCAATTCTAACTGCAAATAGTTTAACTATTTCCACAGTACCACAATATGAGATCAATACATTGATTTATGGTACAGCTACGAATTTTACTCCGATTGTTTTAAGCAGTGCTGGTTACGGTACTTTAACTTTTAATATACAACCATCATTACCAGCTGATTTGGTATTTTCTAATGGCAATATTAGTGGAATTCCGAGAACAATTCGTAGTACAGGTACATATACAGTTACTATCAGTGACAGTCTTGCAGTACCACAAACAAGTTCAACACAGTTTACAATATCAGTAGCATATACTCCATTTACTACATCATTAATTACTGACCCAATAACTTTAACACGCACACGACAATCTAATATTAAAGTTATTAATTATGCTGGTGGCGGCGGCCTTGGTGTAAGCTATTCTACAATACCAAATTTACCAGAATATCCTAATTTACAGTTGGTTTATCCGGGTATTATATCTGGAACTCCGTCAACTACATCAACTACAGCTACCTATGCATTGGTAGTAACTGATAATGCAACGGGGCAAACATCTACTCAATATGTTAATTTGAGTATTGTTGAACCTAGTGCAATATCTCTAATACCAACTGAAGATACTATAGTATTATATGCAAATTCAGCAACTACGGGAATAGCTCCAGTATCAGAATTTGGTGGTGTGGGACAAATAACATATAGTCTTAGCGGTACAAATTTACCAAACGGCACATTAAGAATTGGTGCTAGCACTGGAGTTCTATCAGGAACCCCATATAGAGTAGTATCAACTAGTAATTATTACGTTACTGCTGCTGATTCTCAAAATAATAAATCCACAGCTACATTTAGTTTGGTAGTATTACCTCCGCCAATTGATGTAACTGTAATTACCCCATCTACTAAGATCATATCCCAATATGCTCAAGTAACGCCTTTCCAACCAGTTATCGGAAGCAATTTAAATTATGGTAGTTTAAGTTATAGCATTGATCCGCAAATAACTTCCTTAGGATTAATTTTTAATACTGGCAGCGGATTTATTTCTGGAACGCCATTTGTACCTATTGGCAACACTAGTTATTCAGTTACTGTAAACGATCAAAATGGACAATCTAATAGTGGGTCGTTTAATTTAATAATTTCGCCATCAAATCCACCGCCGCTAGTAGTATCAATACCACAAAATTTACAGGTAATAGCTGTAGGGGATACTGTTAATTTTCAGCCAATTTACGGAGTAGGTGGATTATTACTTGGAAATAGTAATTATTCATATTCAATTAGTCCATCACTTAATGTTGTTGGTATATTATATAACACTTCTACTGGTTTTATAAGCGGCTCCCCATTAACTACTGCCAGTGTTATAACATACACAATCACTGTAAGAGACAGCGTTCCTCAGGTATCTACTGGCACATTCCAATTAAGGATCGATGCTGCTCAATTACCAACAGCTCAAAAGGGATACAGTGGTAGCACAGGTGCTACTGGTAGTAGAGGTTTTACAGGTAGTAGAGGTTTTACGGGATCGGTTGGATATACTGGATCACAAGGAATTGTTGGTTATACAGGTAGTCAAGGGTCTGGATTACAAGTCAGTGGTTATGCATCATCTTCTGGGGCATTACCGAATCCCTTTGGCGGTAATATTGGCACAATTTATGCAAGTGGGAATAATTCACATCTATGGATATGGGTTGGTGCAAATTGGGTAGATCTAGGGGCTATTGGATATACTGGTAGTTTTTCTGGAGGAATGGGCAGCGGAAATTGTGGAAGCCCTAATTTAGATGGAGGAACTCCGAATACTAACTACGGTGGAATTGCCCGCATTTGCGGCGGCGGCGTTTCTATATAAATATTAGGATACGTAGTTAAAAGGTAATCATGGCCGTACAAATTCAATTTAGACGAGGCACCGCTGCTGAGTGGGCGTCAACTGCAACTAACCCCATTCTTGCAGTGGCCGAAATGGGCCTTGAAACTGATACCGATCAATTCAAAATTGGTGACGGATACCGGCACTGGAACGATTTGCCATATGGTGGAATCCGTGGATTTGTCGGTAGTCAGGGAATACAAGGTAGCCCAGGCCCAACTATTGCCGTACAAAATGTATTGTATGTGAGTAAAAGTGGAAACGATGCCAATAACGGAACTACTTTGAGTGGTTCTAAATTAACTATTCGTGCAGCATTAGCAATTGCCACTCGAGGAACTACAATTTTTGTTAAATCAGGGGATTATACTGAAATAAATCCCATGATTGTGCCTGATTTTGTATCAATCATAGGGGATAATTTGCGTAGTGTAACAGTACGTCCCCAAACTGTAACAGATGATTTATTCCATGTAAACAATGGATGCTATATTGCCCATATGACTTTTAAAGATCATATTGCTCCAGCAGCCGCAATTGCGTTTCCTTCTGACGGTTCTGCAGGTGTAATTTCTACTAGTCCATATGTACAAAATTGTACCAGTATGACCACTACAGGCACGGGTATGCGTGTCGACGGTGATCTAGCATTAGGGACAAAGAGCATGATGGTTGATGCATTTACGCAATATAACCAAGGTGGCATTGGTATACATATGTTGAACAGCGGGTATGCTTCTTTAGTTTCAGTGTTTACCATCTGTTGTAATAAAGGATTTTTATGTGAATCTGGTGGATTTTGTTCTATTACAAATAGTAACAGTAGTTTTGGAAATTTTGCATTATATGCAGATGGTGTGGGCGCTGTAGAATATGAGGGATTGACCGTTGCTAATACCGTTGGAAGAGTATTTACAGTCACTAATTTAACCAGTGTTCCAACAATTGGCGATGCAGTAGGTTTTGGTGACGGCAATTACTACACAATTGCCTCAACTGGGGAATTGACTATTGGAAATACAGTAGTTACATATCCTAGTGTAAGTGCGGAAGGCGCCGGTTATAGAAATGCTAGGCAAATTATCTTGAGTGAATTAACTACACTACAAGTAAAAACAATTAATTACATATTAAACCAGTATCCAGGTTTTGATTTTAATCAATTTAAATGTAGCAGAGATGTTGGAACAATATTAAAAAGTATTAGTTATGATATGGTGTTGCAAAGCAATTATCAAACAGTTCTTGCTGGAAATAGTTATTATCGTGCAGTGAGTTCTCCAGTTATAAGTTCTCAAAAACCACAAACACTGGCAGCAATGATCAATTTAAAATCATTGGTATTAGCGTTATTGACCCCTGCCTCATCACCTTACAATAGGGTAGCCGATTTATTTGATACAATAATTGATATTTTTCAAAATGGTACTGGGGTGTCACCTGCATATCAATTTAATCCACCCACCGGTGCATCATTGGCAGTAATTAATGCAGTATCGTTATTGCAAAACAATAAAGATTTTATCAAAGAAGAAACTACTGCCTATATTAATAATTTTAATTATAATACATCTACTTGTTATAGAGATACTGGATTAATAGTTGATGCGGTATCCTTTGACTTACTGTATGGTGAGTACAGTCAAAGTACATTTGCCGGTTTACAATACTGGAGTCAAGATGTCGGTTATACTGGAAACATTGCAACTGAAATTACCACATTAACTAATGCGATTGCCTATGTCAAAGGATCTGCTTTAAATTTAATTAATGGAATAAGTTCGACTGCTACTGATAGGGTAACAAGCCTATTTAATACTGTTACTAATATACTAGTAAATGGACCAGTGGGTATAACAGATACAATTATTCCTAATTCAAATGCGCTAACAGATTCAGGAATTGTATCAGCGTACAATACATTGATATCAAATCAAACAGTAATTGCTGATGCTACCATAGGGTATATTAATTTAACTTTTAATTCATATAACACTGCTACTTGTTATAGGGATATAATTTATATATTAAGAAGCGTGTCATTTGATTTACTCCATACTGGAAATAGACAAAGTATACAAGCCGGAGTTTATTACTATGGATATGACACTACTTCGACTGTAATTAATAATGAAGTCCCGCAAACTATTGCTGCTTACAAATTTTTAAATAAATTATCAAAAGATATAGTGCTAGGAAACGTGACTAGTTCAACTTATCAGCAATTAGTATTGCCTGTTACTAATACAAATACTTCTACCACAACAGAATCAATAGCAATAGATAATATTGTATCAAATATTGTTAATATAGTTAGATATGGCCCGGGTGTTGCAGGACCAAAAATACCAATTCCATTAACTGCGAGTACAAATACTGATACTGTCAATTCTTTTAATATTTTACAAAGTAACCGAGCGTTTATACAAGCAGAAACTGTTGCATATATAAATGCAAAATTTATCAATGTTGTTTACGATGAAGCTATTTGTAAAAGAGATGTGGGATATGTTCTTGATGCTGTAACATATGATCTTTTATACGGTGGAAATAGTCAAACTGTAGTAGCAGGAGAAACATATTATGACGGCGATACACTACAAATTTCTACAAATGAGCAGCCGGCCAGCGCCGCCGCATATTATTTCATATCAACAATAGTACCAAAAATTATTACTAATGATTTAATAGCGGCTCCTCAACAATATAATATTTCACAATATACTACAAGTACTTCTGCTGCCACCTTAGTTGAGGGTAATACAGCAGCTGGGCTATTAACAATTATAGCACAGGTAGTTGATGAAGCATTTAGTTGCCAAATAACCCTAGCAGAAAATGTTATTATTACTGTTGGAAATAATTCAACAATTACTTTCCAAAGATTCAGTTTAATACAAAGTTCTGCACATAATTTTGAATGGATTGGTGCAGGGACAAATATAGATGCAGCATTGCCATATTTAGGAGGGGTTCCTGTAACTGAAAATCAAGCAGTTGCCATTAACGGTGGAAAAGTTTACTTTACAGGAACTGACCAAAAAGGTAACTTTCAGATCGGTAATGAGCTAACAATAAATAACAATTTAGGGACTATTTCTGGAAGAACATTTACCAAAAGTCTGTTTGCAGTAATGACACCTTACATATTAGCAATAGGAGCATAAACATATGGCAACCGCAACATTACCGTTAAACACGTTTAAAACAAAAGCACTTGAATTAACCACTGCTACTACCACAGTATATACAACGCCAATAGGAGTTACAACTATTGTTTTAGGAGCACAGGCCACTAATTTAGTCGATGAACCAGTTACAGTAAAGTTTGCGTTAACATTAAATGGTACAGAATTTATCCTATTACGTAATTTTGAAATCCCTCCAAACGATGCAGCGGATGTTATTACGGGAAAATTAGTTGTTCCCACTGGTGGCATAATAAGTGCTAGTGCTGGAAGAAATAATGGTATTAATTTGGTATTCAGTATATTAGAAACAAGCAATGAGTAAAAGTAGACTTCTCAGTGGCAAGATAAAAAAAGTTGCTGGCGATCAACTTGATCCTACACGCTATCAATATTTAGATATAAGTAATGCCGAACCAGATTTAGGTTTTCCCAGTTCTGACGGATCAGTTTTAATTTCAACAAATACTGGTACACGAGTATGGACACATACACTAACTAATATAACATTGACTAGCGCAACAGTCACTAATGATATATATGTAAATGGAGATGTATACAGTAATGGCGGCACGCCACTTTATACTCCTAGAATAACGATAAGTACTATAGCACCAACGGGTGCAAGAGTGGGTGATTTTTGGATTGATACTGACAATGGCATTGAATTTCAATACATAAAAGATGGTAGTGATTTTTATTGGATACAGTTTACAGGTGTTTAAAACATGGCAACATTAGGATTTCCCAGCAACCCCAATACAGGTACGCAATATACAATCGGTGCGAAGACCTGGGTATGGACTGGGCAAGGCTGGAGAATTGACAGCGGATCAACTACACTTAATGTTTCACAACTTACTGTAACAACATCGACAAATTCTACAGGTACGAACTCAGGCGCACTAATAGTATCAGGGGGAGTTGGTATTGGCGGCAATTTATATGTTGGTGGAAAAATTGTTGCCCAAGAGTTAGATATACAATTAACTACAATTACTACAACTTTAATAGTAACAGATGATATAATATCAACCTATAATACTATTAATTCTACAGGCACTAATTCAGGAGCATTAATAATTGCTGGTGGTGCCGGTATTGGTGGCAACGTATATGCCGGGGGCGACATATATACACACGGGGAAAAAGTACTTACCCAAAATAACGTTAATCAATACGCAAATCAAACTAGTCTTTTTGCAGGCACTGATACCGCAGTTAGTGCTAATTCTGGTACATCAATTACTATTTGGAATACCAGTACTTTACAAACTATTACTGATAGAGGTAACTCCACTACCAATGTCATATTAATTACCAATACTACTGAAGCAGAATCAACTAACACTGGAGCAATGGCAGTGTCAGGCGGCGTTGGAATTGGCGGGAATATATGGGTAGGTAAGAATTTACACGTAGCAGGCACAGCATTCATGAACAATGCTGAAGTACTTACTACACAAAGTGGATTTTCTAGCATATTAGGGATTTCAGTTGTAAATCAAACTTTACAAATTAACACTGTTACAAATTCTACATCAACTGATACTGGGGCATTACAAGTAGTAGGTGGTGTTGGAATTGGCGGAGATTTATATGTAGGTGGCTCAGCAACCGTTAACGGTGCGCTAGTTCTTACAACATCATCGATAGGAAATGCAGCAGTAACTTCAATTACGGCAGGTACTGATACCGCAGTAAGTATAAACGTAGGTTCTGTTACTATTTGGAATACCAGTACTTTACAAACAATTACAAATAGGGGTAACTCCACTACTAATGCTATATTAATCATCAATACTGCCACTTCAACATCAACTACCACTGGTGCATTAATAGTATCTGGCGGCGTGGGTATTAGCGGCAATATGTATGTTGGCGGTACCATATACAGTAATGATAGTCAGGTTTTAACATTTGCCAATACCGGGTCATTATTATCATCAGCAGCACAATTTGCATCAACTGCTGGATTTGCTCTAAGTTTTAATACAAATACTGTAGTAACTGTGTCAATTAGTGCTTCTACAAGCTCATTTGCCACAACATCTGGATACGCATTAAACTTCAATACTGGCACATTAGTAAGCATAGCAGTTTATTCGTCAGCGTCAGGAGTTGCCAATACATTAGGCGATGGCATTTATACCATTACTAATACTACCACTGCGATAAGCACAACCTCAGGTGCTTTACAAGTTGCAGGTGGCGTTGGTATTGGTGGCGATGTATGGGTTGGTGGAGAATTATATCAAGGCGGTCGCAAAGTAATAACCGATGCCAATGTTAATCAATTTGCAAATCAAACAGCAATTTATGCAGGTACTGATACCGCAGTTAGCAGCAATACTGGTACTAATATTACCATTTGGAATACTAGTACTTTACAAACTATTACCAATAGAGGTAACTCTACTACTAATGTAG